>Ga0210085_1000001_pt1 | contig 246216 bp, 224 predicted proteins | sample China_Galinas_PW_5_FD_184866 | JGI IMG/M metagenome (GOLD analysis project Ga0210085, IMG submission 184866) | Wetland microbial communities from San Francisco Bay, California, USA, that impact long-term carbon sequestration - China_Galinas_PWC_D1... | ecosystem: Environmental > Aquatic >...
GGCTCGCTCCGTTTCGCGGCCGGCGGCTCCGTCTCGGTTGATCAACGACATCACGTGCTCCATTCACGCCCTCGGGGTTCAGTAATTCCCGAATCATGCGTGTCTCACGTGACGTTGGCAGAGAGGGATCTTCTGGCGAAAGTCGCGGAAGGGTGCGGAGGATTGCGGCTGACGGGCGGACGTGACCTTGATATCCGTGGAGAGTCGGGGCAGATCTATGCCTTTTGCGGCGGAGCCTTCGTCCTCGTCCTCGACGAAGAACTCCTTCTCGCGCAGGTGTTGCTTGAAGCGCGACTCGATATAGGTGCCCACTGCCTTCCCATCGGTGATGCCGACCAACTCGGGATGCCGCCTCTCGCAGAAGCCAGTCGCAAACGCCGCAGCCTCTCGGCAGAGGCGATCATGGTCGCCTGACAGCGCCGGCACGTCGGTCATTCGCCAGGCGAAGTTACCAGCGCGGTCGGCCGAGAGATCCATGCCGCGACCCTGGCGGCCCGCGACGCGCGCGTGGCGCGCTCAATCGAAGAATTCAGCGGCGACTTCGTGTCAGATCTGCTCGGGCACCATCTCTATGGCGCCGCAGGGGCACTCGGCGGCGCAGAGGCCGCAGCCCTTGCAGAAGTCGAGGTCGATCTCGTAGCGCTCGCCCGGCTCGCCGAGCTTGATCACGGCGTTGTCGGGGCAGACGCCGTAGCAGTTGTCGCAGGAGAAGCAGTTGCCGCAGGAGAGGCAGCGGCGCGCCTCGAAGACGGCGCTCTGCTCGTCGAGACCGGCGACGACCTCGTCGAATCCGGAGGCGCGGCGCGCGGCCTCTAGCTGCGGCTGCACGGTGCGCGGCGCGTCCGAGTAGTACCACGTGTTGAGGCTCTCGAAGCCGGCGAGCTCGTGGCGCGGGCCGGGCTCGTAGGCCTCGCCGCGCAGCCAGCGGTCGATGTGGCGCGCCGCCCGCTTGCCGTGGCCGACGCCCACCGTGACCGTGCGCTCGGCCGGCACCATGTCGCCGCCGGCGAAGATCCCGTCGTACCCGGTCATCATGTTGGGCCCGACCTGGACGACGCCGTCGGAGACCTCGATCCCGGGCACGCCCTCGAGCAGCGAGAGGTCGGCTTCCTGTCCCAGCGCCAGCACCAGCGAGTCCGCCTCCAGCTCCTCGACCTCGCCGGTCGGCTGCGGGAAGCCGGACTCGTCGAGCTCCATCCGCTCGAGCGCCAGCTTGCCGCCCTCGAAGTGCTTGACGGTCGAGAGCCAGCGCATCTCGACTCCCTCCTCGGCCGCCTCCTCGACCTCAAAGTCGTGCGCCGGCATGCGCTCGCGCGTGCGCCGGTAGACGACGACCGCGTCGGTCGCGCCGAGCCGCTTCGCCGTGCGCGCGGCGTCCATCGCGGTGTCGCCGCCGCCGTAGATCGCCACGCGGCGCCCCAGATGCGGGCGCTCCTCGCCCTCCATACTCTCCAGCAGCGAGACCGCGTCGACGATCCGCTCCGCCTCGCCCGCCGGCACATAGGCGCGGCGGCCGATGTGGGCGCCGACCGCGAGGAACGCCGCGTCGAAGCCGCCCTCACGCATCGCCTCCTCCGCGTTCCCGACCTTCGTGTTCAGCTTCAGCTCGACGCCGAGGTCGAGGATGCGCCGCACCTCGGCCTCGAGCACGTCGCGCGGCAGCCGGTACTGGGGGATGCCGAAGCGCATCATCCCGCCGGGAAGCGAGCCGGCCTCGTGGATCGTCACCGCGTGGCCGAGCCGGGTCAGGTGGTAGGCGGCCGAGAGCCCGGAGGGGCCGGCGCCGATCACCAGCACGCGCTTGCCGCTCGGCTCGGCGTCGGCCGCGAGCCGCCAGCCGCGGCGGATCGCCTCGTCGCCGAGGAAGCGCTCGACCGAGTGGATGCCCACCGCCTCGTCGAGCTGCGCCCGGTTGCAGGCGGTCTCGCAGGGGTGGTAGCAGACCCTTCCCATGATCGCCGGGAACGGGTTCTCCTCGACCAGCTTGCGCCAGGCGCGCTCGTAGCCCGCCTCCCCCTCCTCGGCCTCGTACAGCCAGGCCTGGACGTTCTCGCCGGCCGGGCAGCCGTCGTTGCAGGGCGGCATCCGGTCGACGTAGACGGCGCGCTCGGTGCGCCAGCTTCCCGTCTTGTTGGCGAGGCTGGAGCCGACGTCGAGGGTGATCGCGTAGGGCTTGTCGTTCACTCCGCCGCCCCCGTAGTCGACTTTTTCCCCACTCCGGTGTGGTCAATGTCGGAAACGCCGCCGTCCAGCAGCCCGTAGCGGGCGATGTTGGCGTCGGCGAGCGCCTGCAGCCGCTCGATCACGTCGGTGCGCGGCGGGTCGCCGAACAGGTGCGCGTAGCGGCGCTGCGGCCTCAGGTACTCCTCGACCGGGACCCGGCGGCGGATCTTCGCCACCTCGACCAGCTCGCCGTCCCGCGCCTCGAAGACCGGGAAGAGGCCGCTCTCGACGACCAGGCGCGCCAGCTTGATCGTGTCGGCCGAGTCCGCGCCCCAGCCGAGCGGGCAGGGGACGAAGACGTGGATGTAGCGGGGGCCGCGCAGCTCCATCGCCGCCTCGACCTTGCGCTCCAGGTCGTGCAGGTCGGCGACGGTCGCCGTGGCCACGTAGGGGATGCCGTGGGCGATCGCGATCCGCGGCAGGTCCTTGCCCTGGCCGAAGGCGTTGCCCGGATGCTCGCGGCCGATCGGCTTCGTGTTGGCCGTGCGCGCCGCCGGCGGCGTCGCGCCGGAGCGCTGCACGCCGGTGTTCATGTAGGCCTCGTTGTCGTAGCAGACGTAGAGCACGTCGTCGCCGCGCTCGAACATTCCGGAGAGGCAGCCGAAGCCGATGTCGACCGTGCCGCCGTCGCCGCCCTGGCCGACCACACGCACGTCCTCGCGCCCCTTCGCCCGCAGCGCCGCGGCGACGCCGCTCGCCACCGCCGGCGCGTTGCCGAACAGCGAGTGGATCCAGGGCAGCTGCCAGGAGGACTCGGGAAACGGGGTCGAGAAGACCTCGAGGCAGCCGGTCGCGTTGGCGGCGATCAGCTTGCCGCCGCTCGCGCGCATCGCCGCGTCGAGCGCGTAGCGGGCGCCGAGCGCCTCGCCGCAGCCCTGGCAGGCGCGGTGGCCCGAGGTGAGCGTGTTGGAGCGGTCCATGCGCGCCTGCACCGTGCGCTGCTCGGGGTCGAGCAGGCGGTTGCCGGCGGCGAAGCTGCCCACCTGGTAGAAGCGCACGCGCTGGCCGTCGGCGCCGCCGGCGCCGTCCTCCGCGCCCGCCATCAGTGCGACCTCGAGGCGACGATGCCGCTGTCGCGCAGGATGTTCTCGGCGTGCGGCCCGCTGCGCCCGCCGGCCGCCATCCGCTCGAGCTCGGACTCGACCCGCTCGCGGTCGAGGTCGAGGAAGTTGAGCGGCTCCAGCCGATCCTCGACCGCCCGCTCGAACAGCGCTCGCAGCGACTTCCTGGTGACCGGCCGTCCACCGAGGCCGGCAATCACCGTGTAGCCGTGCAGGTCGATCCCCGAGAGCGCCATGCGCACGTTGGCGGAGACGATCCCGCCGATCCCGACCGCCAGCGCCTTCTCCAGCACGACGACGCGCCTGGCGGCGCCGAGCGCCGCCCGCACCTCCTCCAGCGGGAAGGGCCGGAACGACTTGATCGCCAGGGCGCCGATCTTCACCCCCTGCTCGCGCAGCTCGTCGACCGTGTCCTCGATCGTGCCGAGCACCGAGCCGAGCGCGACGACGATCGTCTCCGCGTCCTCGGTGCGGTAGCCGCGCACGAGGCCGCCGGAGGGACGGCCGAAGGCGAGCTCGAACTCGGCGGCGATCTCGGGGATCGCGTCGAGCGCCTGCATCTGCTTGGCGTGGGCGAGGTACCTGACCTCGGCGAAGGCCTCGGGCCCGACCATCGCGCCGATCGTCACCGGGTCGGCCGGGTCGAGCACCTGGCGCGGCTCGAACGGCGGCAGGAAAGCGTCGACCTGCTCGGCGGTGGGCACGTCGACCCGCTCGTAGGCATGCGTGAGCACGAAGCCGTCCATGCAGACCATCACCGGCAGCGAGACCCGCTCGGCGAGGCGGAAGGCCTGCACGTGCAGGTCGGCGGCCTCCTGGTTGTCCTCCGCGTAGAGCTGGATCCAGCCGCAGTCGCGCTGCGACATCGCGTCGGAGTGGTCGTTCCAGATGTTGATCGGCGCGCCGATCGCCCGGTTGGCGACCGTCATCACGATCGGCAGGCCGAGCCCGGACGCGTTGAAGAGCGCCTCGGCCATGTAGAGCAGGCCCTGGCTGGCGGTCGCGGTGTAGGCGCGGGCGCCGGTGGCGGAGGCGCCGATGCAGACCGAGAGCGCCGCGAACTCGGACTCCACGGTGACGTACTCGCAGCTGCCGAGCCGGCCCGCGCGGACCAGGTCGGAGAGCCCCTCGACGATGTGGGTCTGGGGAGAGATCGGGTAGGCGCAGACGACCTCCGGACGGCAGAGCGCCACGGTCTCCGCGACCGCGGCCGAGCCCTCGAGTTGCCTAAGCACCGACCGCTCCGGCCAGCTCGTGTTCGACGTGGTGGAAGCAGGCGGCGGACGCCGCCGCGTTGCGCTCGCCGGCCTCGCCGCCGAAGCGCTCGCGGATCGCCGCGATCACCGAGTCGAGCCGCAGCGCCCCGCTCAGCGCCGCGAAGCCGCCGAGCAGGGCGGCGTTGGGTAGCGGGCGGCCGAGGTGCTCGCGCGCCAGCTCCGTGGCCGGGACGCTCAGCAGGCGCTCCGGCCGGAAGCGCTCGCCCAGCTCGGCAAGGCCCAGCTCGGCGAGGTCGCGGCCGCTGTTGATCAGCAGGTAGCCGTCCGGCCGCAGGCCGGAGAACAGGTCGACCTGGTGCAGCAGGGTCGGGTCCTGGACGATCAGGGCGTCGGGCTCGGCGATCGGCTCGCGCGTGCGGATCGGCGTGTCGCCAAAGCGGCAGAAGGAGACGACCGGCGCGCCGGTCCGCTCCGAGCCGAAGCTGGGGAAGGCCTGCGCGTGGCGGCCCTCGTCGAAGGCGGCGACCGACAGCAGCTCGGCGGCGGTCACCACCCCCTGACCTCCGCGGCCATGGATTCGCACCTCGAACGTCGCCCTCAGTCCCTCCATACCAGGGAAGCTAGAACCGCCGACCGGGTGTTTCATCCGTGGTTGACGACAGTCCAGGCGCGGCGAATTACGGAGCCCGGCTCGGGCAGCGCGCCGAGCAGCGCGGCGTGCCCGGCGAGCCGGCCCGGCGGGCGCTTGAGCACGGCGGCGCGCAGGCCGAGGTCGCGCAGGTCGCGGACGGTGAGCGCGGTGAGCGCGCGCTCGCCGGAGAGGTCGGCGCGGAGCACCGCGGCGGTCGGGCGGATCCGCGGCTCGGCGAGCAGCGGGCGCAGCAGCGGCGGCGGCAGATGGACGATCGCCGCGGACTCGCGGGCGAGCGGCAGCGCCGCCGCGACCGCGTCGAGCGACTCCGGGAGGGGCGGCAGGGAGAGCCGCGCGAAGCAGCCGCGCGACGCCACGGCGGCCTCCGGCAGGTGCGCCACAAGCCGCTCCTCCAGCGCCCGCGCGCCCGACGTGGCGACGAGCGTCGAGCGCAGCGTCCGCCCCTCCCCGAGGTCGACCAGCAGCGCCGCCCGGTCGGGCTCCGAGGCGGCGCAGGCGAGCGCCGCGGCGGCCGCCCGCGATCCGGCGGCGGCGCCGACCCCGGTCACGAGGAGGACGGGTCCGATCGCCTCCCCTTGCGATGCGACTCTCACATCCATGAGCGGCATGGGTCGCAGCGGAAGCTCATCTCGGCCTCGCCTGGGCGGAGGACGTGACGGCGAGAGCGCGGCCGATGGACGGGATCGGGGACGGCGGGCGCAGGCGCACCCTGACGCGGCCGCCCTCGACGGACACCGAGACGCCGTCCTCGGCCCATCCCGGCACCGCATCGCGCGCCGCGGTGGCCGCGGGACGGCCCGACGCCAGCGCCAGCGCCCCGGCCTCGGCCGCCCCGTCGGCCAAGGTCAGCGAATAGCCGGCAACCAGCAACTGAAGCGCCAGCAGTCCTGCGAGCAGCAGGGCGGGCAGTGCAGCGACGAGCTCCACGGTGCTCTGCCCCCTCTCCTGCCCCCACTTCCCGACCGCCGTAGAGGTTTCGCTCGCCATGCGTGAAGAAGCTCTACGGCGCCTATTCATCGGGCTCCAATCCCGCGGCGGCGCCAATCCGAAGCGATGGCATCATCGGCACGATCCGCGGTATCGGCACCCGCACGGACACCTCGCCGCGGTCGCTCACCGTGGCGCCGTCACGCAGGGCGCCGGGCAGTGCCGTCCTCGCGGCCTGGGCCGCGTCGCGTCCCACCAGCCCCGCCCGCGCCCCCGCCCGCGCGGCGACCCCCGCCGACCACATCGCATAGCCGGCCACCCCGATCTGCGCCGCGACCAGGACCGCCAGCAGCAGGAACGGCACCACCCCGATCAACTCGACCGACGCGGTCCCGTCCTCCCTGCGACAGCTGTCAGCGGCCTGGTGCGACACGCCACGACCGTGGCAGACACGAACGCGCGCATGGCGCGCAAGATCAAAACCTTGAGTGTTGAATCTGTCTCGGAAGACGCACGTGTGCGGCTGGCGAGCGCCGGAGCAAGCAGGGCAAGGACGCAGGACTCGTCAATAGCAGCGCTATTGACGAGTCTGAGGACGCCGCAATGCGCCGCTCCGCCGCCGCCAGACGTGCGCGGGCGGCTTTCGAGCCAGGTTCAATACGAATTTGCCTCCGACCACACCTTCCAGATCGCGGCTACGGAGGCGCCCAGCAGGAGGATCCAGGCGAGGGTGCCGCCGCCGCTGGCGAACATCTCGTCGCTGCCCGCCACCAGCAGCGCGATCAGGCCGAGCGCTCCGTAGAGGATCGCGCGGCGGCCGTCGCTGAGCGTCGCCAGCGTCAGCTGCCGCTGGCGGCTGAGCACGAACAGGGTCCAGGCGATGCCGGCGAGGAAGCCCATCGTGATCGCGGTGAGGATCGTGTCGGCGGCGTTGCCGCCGTGCGGCGCGAAGGCCACTACCAGGGCGAGCGCCATGACGATCGCGACGTTTCGAAGGTTCCGCACGACTGAGAGGTTACGCGCCGGCGCCCAGGAACCAAGCGATTCCGTACGCGGCGGCGCCGATGCCGGCGGCGGCCGGCAGCGTGAGCAGCCAGGCGACGACGATGTTGCCGGCAACCCCCCAGCGCGCGGCGGAGATCCGCTTGACCGCGCCGGCGCCGATCACGCCCCCGCTGATCGCGTGGGTCGAGGAGATCGGGAAGCCGAGGAACGTCGCCGTGAGGAGGACCGCGGCTCCGGCGCCCTGCGCCGAGAAGCCCTGCGCCGCGTCCATCTCGATCACCCGGGCGCCGCCGCGGCGCAGGACCGTCAGGCCCCCGGCCCAGGTGCCGAGCGCGATCGCCGCGGCGGCGGAGGCGATCGTCCAGAACGGCGGGTCGGCGTCCGCGCCGAGGCTGCCCTTGGCGATCAGCGCCAGCGCGATCACCCCCGTCGTCTTCTGGGCGTCGTTGGCGCCGTGCGCGAGCGCCAGCAGGCCGCCGGAGAGCAGCTGCGCGCGCCGGAAGCCGCGGGTGACCGGGCCCGGCCGGCGACGGCCGAAGAGCCGGTAGAGCAAGGCGATCGCGAGGAGGGCGGCTCCGAGGGCGGCGAGCGGCGCCAGCAGGGCCGGGATCAGCACCTTTTCGAGCACTTCGCCGCCGAGGATCGCGTCGAGCCCGGCCGCCGCCAGCGAGGCGCCGAGCAGCCCCCCGATCAGCGCGTGCGAGGAGCTGGACGGCAGTCCCCCCCACCAGGTGGCGAAGTTCCAGGCGATCGCGCCGAGCAGGCCGCTGAAGACGACCACGGGGGAGATCGAGCCCGCCTCGACCACGTCGTGGGCGATCGTCGCCGCGACGGCGACCGAGACGAAGGCCCCGGCGAAGTTGAGCGCCGCGGCCGCCGCGATCGCCGCCCCCGGCGGCACGGCGCGCGTCGAGACCGCGGTCGAGATCACGTCGAACGTATCGTGAAACCCGTTGGAGAACGCAAACGCCAGCGCCGCGACGACGACCAAGACCATCATGACGAGGCCCGGACCGTCACGCGTTCTTGATGACTATTCCCTCGACCGTCTGCGCCGCGGTCTCGGTTGCGTCGATCGCGTTCTCGAGCACCGCGAACATGTCCTTCCAGCGGATCACCACCATCGGGTCGATCCCGTTGGAGAACAGCGAGGCGACCGCGTCGCGGGAGATCCGGTCGCCCTCGTTCTCGAGCCGGTGGATCTCGATCCAGTAGCGCTCGAGGTCGGCGAAGCCGCGCAGGTTCTCGAGCCCTGCGGCGAGCTGCTCGCAGGCGCCGACCAGCACCCCGGTCAGCGCCTGGGCCTGCGCCATCGGCGCCTCGATCTGGTACAGGCCGAGGAAGTCGGCCGCCTCCTCCGTGTAGTCGACGATGTCGTCGATCTGGGTCGCCAGGCCGTAGATGTCCTCGCGGTCGATCGGCGTGACGAAGGTCGAGTTGAGCCGCTGGACGATGTCGTGCGTGATCCGGTCGCCCTCCTGCTCGGCCTTCAGCACCTCCCGCCCCAGGCCCCCGTCGTCGGGCCACGTGTTCATCATCCGGTCGAGCAGGCGCGCGGCCTGCAGCGTGTTGCGACCGGCCTCGGTGAACAGCTCGAAGAAGGCGCGGTCGCTGGAGAGGAAGGCGAAGCGTGCCATCGCGCGATACTACGGTTCAGCCGGTCGCCGCGGCGAGCTGTTCCGCGGTCAGCGCGGAATGGCTCTCGCGCAGTTCGTCCTGGACGCTGTGACGCTCGCCCGGAGGGGCGCTCAGCCGGGACCAGACCCCGTCCTCGCCGAGCTCCCAGGCGTTGGCGTTGTCGGCGAAGCAACGCTCCAGGACGTCGAGCAGCTCCGCCCGCAGCGCCTCGTCCTCGATCGGCGCCACAAGCTCGACCCGGCTGTCGAGGTTGCGCGGCATCAGGTCGGCCGAGCCGGTGAGCACGCGCGTCTGCTCGCCGCGGCGGAAGGCGTAGATGCGCGAGTGCTCGAGGAAGCGGCCGACGACCGAGACCACGCGGACGTTCTCCGAGACGCCGGGCACACCGGGCCGCAGGCAGCAGACGCCGCGCACGTTGAGGTCCACCCGCACCCCCGCGCGCGAGGCCTCGTAGAGCGCCTGGATGCAGCGCGCGTCGACCAGGGCGTTCATCTTCAGCGCGATCCGCGCCTGCTCGCCGGCCCGGTGCGCCTCGACCGTCTGCTCGATCTCGTCCAGGATGCGGTCGCGCATCGTCGTCGGCGAGACCAGCACCTTGCGGTACCCGGCCGGCCGCCCGTAGCCGGTGAGGAAGTTGAACATCTCGGCGACGTCGGCGCCGATCTCCGGGTCCGCGGTGAACAGGCCGAGGTCGGTGTAGAGGCGGGCGGTGGTCGGGTTGTAGTTGCCGGTGCCGATGTGGACGTACTCGCGCACCCGGTCGCCCTCGCGGCGGGCGACGAGGATCGCCTTCACGTGGGTCTTCAGCCCAGGGATGCCGTAGACGACGTGGACCCCCGCCTCCTCCATCGACTTCGCCCAGTGGATGTTCGCCTCCTCGTCGAAGCGCGCTTTCAGCTCGACCATGCAGACCGCCTGCTTGCCGCGTTCGGAGGCGCGGATCAGCGCCGGCACCAGCGGCGAGTCGTCGCTCGTCCGGTAGACCGTCTGCTTGATCGCCAGCACGTCCGGGTCGGCGACCGCCTGCACGACGAAGCGCTCGACCGAGCTGGCGAAGGAGTCGTAGGGGTGGTGGACGAGGATGTCGCCCTGGCGGATCGCCGCGAACATGTCGACCGGCTCCTCGTCCTCGCCCTGCAGCCGCGGTTGGGTGACCGGCGCCCAGGGCTCGTAGCGCAGCTCCGGGCGGCCGGGGACGGCGTCGACCAGGTCGCCGAGGTCGGCGAGGTCGATCAGGCCGTCGACGTCGTAGACCTCGCGGTCTTCGAGCCGCAGCGCGTCGACCAGCTGGGCGCGCAGCTTCGGGTTCATCCCGGCCGCGACCTCGAGCCGCACCACCTCGCCGAAGCGGCGCCGGCGCAGCTCGTCCTGCACCGCCTGCAGCAGGTCGTCGGCCTCGTCGGAGACCGTGAAGTCGGCGTCGCGGGTGACGCGGAAGTAGCCGTGGTCGACGACCTCGGCGCCGGGGAAGAGCGCGTCGAGGTTGGCGGCGATCGCCTCCTCCAGCGGCACGAACACCTCGCCCCGCTCGCCCACCCGCAGGAAGCGGCCGAGCAGCTCCTTCGGCACCTTCACCCGGGCGATGATCTCGGTGCCGGAATCCGGGTCGCGCAGCAGCACCCCGAGGCTGAGCGAGAGGTTGGAGATGTAGGGGAAGGGCCGGCCGAGCCCGACGACGAGCGGGGTCAGCGCCGGGAAGACCTGCTCGTGGAAGCGGGCGTCGATTTCGCGCCGCTCCTCCTCGCTGGCGCTCGCCAGCGAGACGATGCGCACGCCCTGCTCCTCCAGCGCCGGCCGCAGCCCGCCGTCGAAGCAGCGGTGCAGGCGGCCGTCGAGCTCCAGCACGCGCGCCTGGATCGCGTCGATCTGCTCGCTCGGCGCCAGGTCGTCGGGCCCGCGCGCGTCGATCCCGGCGTCGAGCTGGTCGAACAGCCCGGCGACGCGGACCATGAAGAACTCGTCGAGGTTGTTGGCGTAGATCGCGCAGAAGCGGACCCGCTCGAGCAGCGGCGCGCCGGCGTCCTCGGCCAGCTCGAGCACGCGCTGGTTGAAGTCGAGCCAGGAGAGCTCGCGGTTGAAATAGAGGGCCGGATCGTCGATCGGCCCATCGTACTGGCGCACCGGCGCCTTCCCCGGCGGCGGCAAGCGGCCCGGGAGGCGAGCCTGCCGCGACGGGCCAAAGGCGGGCTCCGGCTCCGGCTCTAGGCCCGTCGGCCCCCCTGGAGTGCGCGTTCGAGCGCCGCCCATACCGGGGTCGCGTCGCGCCAGAGCTGGGTGAACTCGCCGAAGAGGCGCTCGCGGCGCTCGCGCAGTCGCTCGCGGATCGACTCGATCCCCCGGGCGCGGGGAAGCATCACGTCGCAGTCGTGGATCTCACCGAGCACGCCCTGCAGCCGCCTGGCGACGTCGCGGGCGGCGTCGGCCTCGGGGCCGAAGCAGGGGCCGACGATCTCGAGCGCGTAGCGCAGCCGCTTGGCGGCGATCCGCATGTCGTGCTGGGTCTTCGAGGCCGGCGCCTCGAGCGCGATCGGGGCGAAGGAGCGCAGCTCGTCGAGCCGCGCGCGGACGAGCCGCGCGGCGTTGGGCCGCAGCGGCGCCGCCGGGTCGAGCCCCTCCACCCGCCGCGCCTTCATCTCTTCGCCGCCCTGGACAGCTTGCGCAGCCGGCGCCGCAGCTTCTTCAGCCGCCTCGGCTTCACGTAGGGCGCCAGCGCCGCGTTCGCCTCGCGCTGCTCCTCGCGCAGCCGTTCGACCAGGGCCCGCAGCGCCGCCCGGTCGGGCTCCGGCGTCTCCGCCTCCAGGCCGACCAGGAACTCGATCGCGACGTCGCGGTCGCGGCGCTCGCCGAGCGCGTCGGCCAGCCGCCTGACCCGCTTCAGCGCCCCGCGGTGGCGCTTGCGGGGGAAGCACGAGTCGAAGACCTCGAGCGCCGCCCGCAGGCGGCGGGTCGCGACCCGCATGTCGTGCAGCCGCTCGATGTCGCCCAGGTCGAGCACCCCGTCGGAATGGGCGAAGACCTCTGCCGCGCGGACCTCGATCACGCGCGCCGCGGCCGCCGCGAACGGCTCCTCGCAATCGAACCCGGGGACCTCGCGCGCACGCGCCACGCGCGCAGGCTAATGCAGCCGCGTGGCGAGGCGCACGTCCTGCCCCTCTCAGGGGCTCAACGTGAGCCTCAGCTGGCTCAGGCGGCGAGCCGCACGGGCGAGGATCCGTTGGCGTTGCCGTTCAGCATGTCGAGCACGACACCCTCGCGCAGGCCGCCCTTGCCGATCTGCAGGGGCCGGCCGAGCAGCTCGGAGAGCTTCTCCAGCAGCAGCACGCCGGTGGCGAGGATGCGCACCCGGCGCGGGTCGAGCTCGAAGCGTCGCGCCACGTCGACCGCCGGGTCGCCGCAGAGGACGCGGATCCCCCGCTCCAGGGTCTCGTACTCGAGCACCGCGCCGACCAGGCGGCGAAGGCTGGTGGCACTGCCGCCGACGGCCACAGCCTGCGCGGGGTGCTCGATCTCGACGCCGGCGAAGAGGTCCTCGAGCCGGTCGCGGACCTTTCGTATCTCCGCCGGCGAGGGCGGGTCGGAGGCGATCAGCTCGTCCGCGAGGACCCCGGAGCCGACCCGCCAGGAGCGCACCTCCTGCACGCCCCCCGGCACCGTGCCGAGGATGACCTCGGTCGAGCCGCCGCCGACGTCGACGACGCCGACCCGCCCCTCGACCGGATGCCCGAGCGTCTTCGTCGCGCCGATGAAGGAGAGCCGGCCCTCCTCCTGCTCACCGAGGACCTCGACCGGCACGCCGGCCTGATCGCCGACCTGCTCGGCGACCACGGCGCCGTTGCTCGCTTCGCGCACCGCGGCGGTCGCCACCGCGCGGATCTCCTCCGCGCCCAGCTCCCGCGCCAAGCGCACCTGCGTGGCGACCACCTCGGCGACCTCGGAGGCCTTCTCCGCAGGGATCTCCCCCGAGTCGGCGATCGCCTTGTTGATCCGCGTATAGGCACGCTGCTCCATCGCCTTCTTCAACTGCCCCTCAACGGGCTCGGCCACGAGCAGGCGCGTCGTGTTGGATCCAATATCTATAGCCGCACAGAGCATCCGGATTCTCTCCTCGAAGTGTCCCAGACTCCCCGGATCCAACCCAAGCTCGAGCCGAGAGGTCACCGGGCGGCGGAGCACCTGAAGCGAGGCGCCCGCCGCAGACCCGAGAGCGACGCGTGGGGGTCCCCCGGAGAAAACTTGTGAGCACTTCCCGGCAAGGACCCGTCAGGCCGCGGCAATGCGGGTTTTCGCAGGGGGACCCCCACGCGTCGCTCCCCGCTACTCGTTCGGGTGCGACGCGTCCTCGAACTCTTTGAAGAGCCCGGTGACGACGAAGGCGACCTGCTCGCCGATGTCGACCGCGTTGTCGCCGATCCGCTCGATCGCCCGCGCCGCCAGCAGCATCGTCATCGCCCACTCGCGGCGGTCGGGGTCGTCGCCGATCGCCAGCGCCAGGCCGAAGCACTCGCGGTTGAGGTTGTCGACCACGTCGTCCTGGCGCACCAGGTCGCGCGCCATCTCCACGTTGCGCTCCTCGAACGCCCGCTTGGCCTGGCTGATCAGCGTGCGCGTCTGGCGGCCCATCGTGAGGATCAGCTCGATCATCTCCTCGTCGGCGGGCGGCTCGTTGCCGGTCAGCGGGATCAACTTGCAGATGTTCACGCACTGGTCGCCCATCCGCTCGACGTTCTTCAGCACGTGCAGAAGGGCCGAGATCAGGCGCAGGTCGGTGGCCACCGGCGACTGCGTCGCCAGCAGCGTGATCAGCGCCTGGTGCACCTCCAGGTAGCGACCGTCGATCCGGTCGTCGTCGGCGATCACGACCTGGGCCAGCTCGATGTCCTGCTGTTCGATCGCTTCCAGCGTGCGGCCCAGCGCCGCCGTGACCAGGTCGAGCCCGCCGAGGCCGCTCGCCTCCAGGCGCTCCAGCTCCTCCTGGTATACGACCCGGACTTCGGGCATCAGCCGAACCGGCCGCTGACGTAGTCCTCGGTCGCCTGCTCGGAGGGGCTGGTGAAGATCGTCTCGGTCGCGCCGATCTCGACCAGCCGCCCCGGCTTGCCGGTTTGCTCGAGGTTGAAGAACGCGGTGACGTCGCTGGCGCGCGCCGCCTGCTGCATGTTGTGGGTGACGATCGCGATCGTGTAGCGGCTCTTCAGCTCGCCGATCAGGTCCTCGATCGCCAGCGTCGCCACCGGGTCGAGCGCCGAGCAGGGCTCGTCCATCAGCAGCACCTCGGGCTCGACCGCTATCGCGCGGGCGATGCAGAGCCGCTGCTGCTGGCCGCCGGAGAGCCCCGAGCCGGGCCTGTCGAGCCGGTCCTTGACCTCGTCCCACAGATGGGCGCCGCGCAGCGAGCGCTCGACGATCTCGTCCTTCTCGCCCTTCTTCACCCGGCTCCCGTTGAGGTTGAGGCCGGCGGCGACGTTCTCGTAGACCGACATCGTCGGGAAGGGGTTGGGCGACTGGAAGACCATGCCGACGAGGCGGCGCACCTGAACCGGGTCGACGCCCTTGGCGTAGATGTCCTGCCCGTCGAGCTCGATCGAGCCCTCGACGCGAGCCCCCGGAGTGAGCTCGTGCATGCGGTTGAGCGAGCGCAGGAAGGTCGTCTTGCCGCAGCCCGAGGAGCCGATCAGCGCCGTCACCTTGTTCGGCTCGATCTTCACCGAGACGTCCTCGACGGCGTGGAAATCGCCGTAGAAGAGGTTCACGTCGCGCACTTCGATCGTCTTCGCGCGGCGCCCCTCGGCTTCGACCTTGGGCGCCGGCTCGGGGGCCGTGGCGGGGTGGGAGGAGGGCATCTGCGGCTTGGTCGTCTCGGGCTCGGCCCGGGTGGCGCCTGCGGGTCCGTCCATCGCTCGTCGTCTCCTTATCTCCACGGGTCGTCTATCTGATCTCGGTCTTGTAGCGACGGTAGACGAGGCGGGCAACCACGTTGAGGATCATCACGATAGCGATCAGCGTCAGCGCCGCCGCCCAGGCCCGGTCGTAGGAGGCCTGTTTCATCACCCCCGGCGTCCGGTACTCGCTGTACGCGTACACGGCGAGGTTCTGCATCCGGCCTTCGAACGGGTTGGTGTTGATCGAGTCGACGATCCCGGTGGTGACCAGCAGCGGCGCGGTCTCGCCGACGATGCGGGCGACCGCGATCATCACTCCCGTGACCAGCCCGGCGAAGGCGGTCGGCAGGACGACCTTGACGATCGTCCGCCACTTCGACGTGCCCAGCGCGTAGGAGGCTTCGCGCAGGTGGTTGGGGACGATCTTCAGCACCTCCTCGGAGGAGCGGATCACGATCGGGATCATCAGCACCGAGAGCGCCACGGCGCCCATCAGGCCCAGCCTGATGCCGGGGCCGAGGAAGATCGCGAAGAGGGCGAAGGCGAAGAGGCCGGCGACGATCGAGGGGATGCCGGTCATCACGTCGACGAAGAAGGTGAGCCAGCGACGCAGGCGGCCCTCGCCGTACTCGGTCAGGTAGATCGCCGCCAGGATCCCGACCGGAACCGAGATGATCGCGGTGACGCCGGTGATCACGACCGTGCCGACGATCGCATGCGCGGCGCCGCCGCCACCGACGACGCCGCGCGGCGTGCCGGTGAGGAATTCCCAGTCGAGGCCCGGCAGGCCCCGCTTGACGACCTCGAAGAGCAGCGAGAAGAGGGGGATCAGGGCGACCACGAAGGCGAGCACGATCAGCCCGGTCATCACGCGGTTGACGAGCTTGCGTCGCCACAGCGGCCCTCCCCTGGGGGCGGCGAGGAGCGGCGGGGTGTCGACCGGCGCCTGCACCTACTGGATGTTCTGGCGCGAGATGATCGCCCGCGCGGCGAGGTTGGTCACCAGGGTTATCGCGAAGAGGACGAGGCCGGAGGCGATCAGGGTGTTGACCGCGAGCCCGGATGACTCGGGGAAGTCGAGGGCGATGTTGGCGGCGATCGTCGAGGGGTTCGCCTGGCTGATCAGGTTGAAGGTGACGATGCCAGAGACCGAGAGGATGATCGTCACCGCCATCGTCTCCCCCAGGGCGCGCCCGAGGCCGAGCATCGAGCCGCTGATGATCGAGGACTTGCCGAACGGCAGGACGGTCATCTTGATCATCTCCCAGCGGGTCGCTCCGAGCGCCAGCGCCCCTTCCTGCAGCTTGCGCGGGGTCTGCGTGAAGACCTCGCGGCAGACGGCGGAGACGATCGGCAGGATCATCACCGCCAGGACCAGGCCGGCTACCAGCATCGTGCGGCCGGTCGCCGAGGCCGGGCCCTTGAAGAAGACGATGAAGCCGAGCTTCTGTTCGAGCCATTCGAGCACCGGCACCGCCGCGGGGCCGAGGACGAAGATGCCCCAGAGGCCGTAGACGATGCTGGGGATCGCCGCCAGCAGGTCGACCAGGAAGCCGAGCGCGAGCACGATCCTGCGCGGCGCGACATGGCTGATGAACAGCGCCACCGCGACCGCGAGCGGGACCGCGATCAGAACCGCGATCGTCGCGGCGAGGATCGTGCCGAAGGCGAGCGGCGCGATGTAGTCGACCAGCGTCTTGCCCTCGGGCAGCTCGGCCGGGGAGGCGCTCGCCGCGGGCAGCGATTCGATCAGCAGGAAGAGCGCGACGCCGGCCAGCAGGGCGAGGATCGTGACGCCGGATCCGACCGTGAGACCGGCGAAGACGCGATCTCCCCAGCGGCGCTGGGGCCCCGCCGCCGTCAGCGGCGGGGCCCCGGTTGCCTGACTCGACTCCAACTCGCCTGCCTAGCCGGCTTCGATCGCTTCGATCGCCGGCGTGATTTCTTCCCGCAGCGCTTCCGACAGCGGCGCGGAGCCGGCGTTTTCGGCCGCCGCTTCCTGCCCTTCGGCGCTGATCGCGTATTCGAGGTAGGCCTTGACGATCGCCGCTTCGCCGGTCGAGCCGTAGCCCGTGCAGGCCATCAGCGAGGAGACCAGCACGATCGGGTAGGTGCCCTGCGCTTCGGTCTTGCGGTCCAGTTCGTAGGCGAAGACGTACTTGCCCTGGCTGAGTTCCTTGTCTTCCGGCGACTCCTCGAGGATCTTCGCCGCCGCTTCGGCGCTCGGCCCGACGTATTCGCTGCCGACCTTGATCGTCGCGACGCCGAGTTCGCCGGCCTGGCTGGCGTCGGCGTAGCCGATCGCCCCGTCGCCGGCGCTGACCGCTTCGACCACGCCGGAGGTGCCCTGCGCGGCCTCGCCGCCCTTCACCGGCCAGTCGCCGCTGACTTCATAGGTCCAGACGCTCGGCGCGACCTTCGAGAGGTAGTCGACGAAGTTCTCCGTCGTGCCCGACTCGTCGGAGCGGTTGACCGGGGTGATCCGGGTGTCCGGCAGTTCGACGCCCGGGTTGTCGGCGGCGATCGCCTTGTCGCTCCAGCTGGTGATTTCCTGGTTGAAGATCTTCGCCAGCGTTTCCGGGGCGAGCCGCAGCTTTTCGACCCCTTCGAGGTTGTAGACGACCGCGATCGGCGAGATGTAGTCCGGGATCTGGATCAGTTCGCCGCCCTGCCCTTCGCAGCGCTTCATCGCCCGTTCGATTTCGTCTTCGTCGGTCGAGAGCGGGGCGTCGCTGCCGCCGTAGGCGGTGCCGCCGGCGATGAACTGTTCGCGCCCGCCGCCCGAGCCGACCGGGTCGTAGGAGACCGTCACCCCCGAGTTTTCACTCTCGAAGTTCGCGATCCACGCTTCCTGGGCGGCCTCCTGGGCGCTCGAGCCGGCGCCCGCGACCTGACCTGAGAGTTCACCGGAACCACCGCTGTCGCTGCTGCCACAGGCGGCGACGCCGACGGCCAGCACCGCCACGGAGACGATCACTGCCAACCATCTCGAGGGACTCACTTGCGCTCCTTCTGTCGTTTGGGACGAAAAGCGGGCCTAGGCGGCCGCTCCGGCCACACTCGCAGCGACCCCGCGACAGCTTGTTACCGGCTTGTCTCGGAGATGTGAAAAGGATGTAAAAGCGCCCAACGGCCCGCTACGCGGGCGTGAGGCCGGCGCGCAGCGGCTGCGCCTCGGGCGTCCCCTCGCGAGTCGGCGCCACGGGCTCGCCGCCGCCGGCCGGCTCCGGGTCGAAGCGGTAGCCGACGCCGAAGTGCGTGTGGATGTAGTGCCATCCGGGCGAGAGCTTCTCCAGCTTCTGGCGCAGCTTGCGGATGAAGACGTCGACCGAGCGGTCGCCGTGCGCCATCGCGTATCCCCAGACCCGCTGGTAGACCGCCTCGCGCTCGAGCACCTGGCCGGGCGAGTCGGCGAGCAGCTGCAGCAGCTCGAACTCGCGCCGGGTGAGGTCGAGGCTGACGTCGCCGACGAAGGCCTGGAAGCGGTCGGAGCGGATCCGCAGCTCGCCGGCGACGACCGGACCGGCCTCCGCCCGCGGACGGGCGCGGCGCCGGCGCCGCGAGACCGCTTCCAGCCGCGCGATCGCCTCTTCGGGGTGGCACGGCTTGGTGATCCAGTCGTCGACCCCGAGCCGCAGGCCGCGCACCCGCTGGGCGACGGTCGAGCGCTCGGTGCAGACGACGACGCCGAGGTCGGGGAGCATCCCGCAGACCCGCTCGAGGTAGGACCAGGCTTCCTCTCCGAGCACCGTCGGATCGATCAGCAGCGCGTTCAGCTTCATCGCCACCAGCTCATCGGCGGGGATCGCGCCGGCCAGCGTGCGCTGCTGCCAGCCGGCGGCTTCGGTGCGCTTCGCCAGCACGGTGACGAAACCGCTGTCGTCGTCAACGACCGCAAGCCTGATGGTCTGCTGCTGATTCACCGGCGGGCGGGAGTATAGGTTCTGCACCCGACGCGCCCCCCGGCGATCTTGCTGCCTTTTCCCCACGATGGTGGGGAAAAGGCAGCAACTGATCTCAGAAGGTGGCCGGGCGCAGGCCGGTGGCGATGATCAGGAGGACGGCGACTCCGACCGCGTAGCGGTAGTAGACGAACGGCGCGTAGGAGGAGCTGCGGACGAGGCGCAGCAGGAAGGCGATCGCCAGGTAGCCGGAGACCGCGGCGGAGACCGTGCCGACGATCATCGGCCCGGCGACGCCGCCCGGCAGGCCTTCGTGCAGGGCGCCGAAGCCCTTGTAGACCGCGGCCCCGGTGACCACGGGGATCAGCAGCAGGAAGGAGAAGCGGGCGGCGGCGTCGCGGTCGAGGCCGAGGTAGCGGGCGGCGGTGATCGTGATCCCCGAGCGCGAGGTGCCCGGCGCCAGGGCGAGGATCTGGGCGAGGCCGATGTAGAGGCCGTCCCTGATCGTCGTCTGCTCGAGCGAGACGCGCTGCGGCAGCCGGTCCGCCAGCAGCAGCAGCCAGCCGAAGAAGATCAGCTGCAGCGCGATCATCCACGGCTCGCCCAGGGTGTCTTCGAAGAACTTGGCGCCGAGGCCGCCGGCGATCGCGGCGGGGATCGTGCCGACGGCGATCGCCACCGAGAGCCGCTGCACCGGCGTCTCGATCGAGCGCCGCCGCAGCGCCTCGAGGAAACCGCGGATCAGCGCCACGACCTCGTAGCGGAAGTAGGCGATCGCCGCGACGAGGGTGCCGACGTGCAGGGCGACGTCGAAGGTCTTGTTGAAGTGCGGGTGGTCGATCAGGAACGTGTAGTCCTGCAGCCACGGGACGAGAATCAGGTGGCCGGAGGAGGAGATCGGCAGGAACTCGGTCAGTCCCTGGACCACGCCCAGCAGCAGTGCCTCCAGCTCGGACATCGGCGCGGCATCCTATGGCAGCGGCCGAACGGAGTCTGAACTCGTTGTTATAGATTCCTCGTCGTGAGAAGGCTCGCGCGCACCCGACAGGCCGCCGCCGCGCTGTTCGCCGCGCTGGCGGCGCTGCTGCTCGCGGCGCCCACCGCGCTGGCCGAGAACGGGACCGGGCTCGCCGGGCCGACGACGGACAAGACGATCACCTTCTTCTGCTTCGGCGTGATCGGCTTCTTCGCCCTGCTGGTGATCGTCCTCTCGCTGATCCAGGGACGGCTGGAGAAGCGCAAGGACGAGCGCAAGCAGACGCTGCAGCGCCTCGGCTGACGGGACCAGAGGCCGCCATGCGGCGTCCTCGGTCGCTCGCGTGCCGAGCACGCCACGCGCCCTGCGTCCTGGCCTGGCGACCTCTGGCCCTCGTCAGTCCAATCTGAATCCCGACAAGAGACGTTTCTCCGTCTCCCCCTGTATCTCCGCCACCACTTCGATCTGTCCCTCCAGCGGGGTGCCGCGGATCTTCGTCGCCAGCAGGTCGTCGACCTGGAAGATGCCGGCCGAGTTGTTGAGCTCGACCTCGAGCCTCACCGGGCGCTCCTCCCCGGCCTCGATCCGCACCTCGTCGACGGCGGCGGCCGAGATCGAGTGGATGCCCTCCTGGCCCGCCTCCAGGGGGATCCGCGTCCGCCCCTGGGCCATGTCGAGCGCGTCGGCGACCCGCACGACGCCGGCCTCCAGCGTGTAGGGCTCGCCGCGCCGGCGGTGGCCGATGATCGCGTGCAGGATCTCGGCCGCGACGATCGTCCGCTTCGGCTCCTGGTAGGGGCCGGCCAGCAGCCGCTCGAGCGCGCCGCTGGCGAGGAAGAGGCTGTAGGCCTCGTGGTCGGCGCGGTGGATCGACATGCCGACGTCGTGCAGCAGCGCGCCGCCGGCGACGACGACCTCGGCGTCGCGCGCGGACATCCCGTGGTCGGCGACGACGGCCGGCTCGACCCCGGCCTTGACCAGCAGGCGCAGCAGCCGCAGGGCGATGTTGAGCACGATCTGGGTGTGGACCCAGGAGTGGTCGGACATGCCGAGCCGCTCGGCGTGGACCTGCGCCATGTACCACCAGGCCCGCACCTGCTCGTCCCCGTTGACCGCGTCGAGGAACTGCTCAAGCTTGCGGTTGCCCCTGGTGGGAGCCCGCACCCTCGCTTCAGCTATCGCCTCCTCGGGGGGCCTGCGACTCGGGCCACTCGGATCCGGCGTCGGCACAGCATCGTCAGTCACGCGGTCATCGTAGAAAGACCATCGGGCATCCCCGGAGAAAACTTGTGAGCACTTCCCGGCGAGGACCCTTCAGGCCGCAGCAATGCGGGTTTTCGCAGGGGGTGCCCGATGGTCGTCCACTAACCGCAGACGGGCCAGGGGCTGGAGCCGGAACGCTCGTAGAGCAGCGCCGCGCGGTAGTCCTGCTCGGCCTCGGGAGCGGCGGCGGGGTCGCCGCTGCCGCCGACGGACGCCCAGGTGCCGTAATCGAACTGGTACTTGCCGCGGTAGGCGCCGCTCGAGCTGACGGCGGTCGGGTCGCCGCCGGACTCGCAGGCGCCGATCGCGTCCAGGGTCGCCTGCGAGACCCCGCCCGGGAGCGTCGCGAAGGCTTCGCGCCGTTCGCGCCGCTCGCGCGCGACGCGCCGCTGCCGCGCGACGCGGACCCGGTGGACGCCGACCCGGATCGCGCGATGGAAGCGCCTGACCGGCCCGGTCAGCGGGGCCAGCGCCGGTTGCGCCCGCCCGACCGCAGCCCGCTCAACCCCGCCACCCTCACCGGGAGCCGCGAGAGCGACAGCGGGAACGACGAGTGCGAGGACGAGGAGCGATGTGAGAAATACGCGAGTGGAGTATGTGTGTTTCGTGAGCAAGCGCGGGACCGTTGCGCAAAATGCGGGAAGCCAACGTGACCCCGCTCACAGACCTCACAACCTCGTGCGCACCCGCACGAGTCCAGGCACGGGCCAACCGCGGCAATGCGTCACCTGGCTGACATCATGCGTGGGCGCGACTAGGCAGACCGCTGGCGAAGGTGCCGCATCGCGCGGTCGAGGACCCTGACCGAGCGCTCGGCCGCTTGGTCCAGGCGGCGGGCGCGCCGTTCGGCCTGCTTGATTGCAGCCTCATTCAATCTCAGGGTGCGCTCTATGCGCTCATTCAGTTCTGACTTCATCTTGTCTCGCTCCTTTGACAAGGCGACCCGATGATACCGGGCGCAACTTCTAGTCGTCATCGATCAGCGTGCGCAGCTGCTCGATCAATTCGTCAGACCTGTTCAGCCTTTCGGTGAGCCCCGCGACTTCTTCTTGCTGCGCGAGGTTGAGATCGCGCCAGAATTCAGCTTCGCCCTCGATCTCGTCGGCCGCGGTCTCAGACACCTCAAAGGGCCCCGCGCGACGGAGCCAGTCTCCGTTCTTCATCCGCACGACTGTTGAGGCGACGATGAAGACACCGCCGCAGGCGAGCACCGCGGCCGCGGAGACGAGCAGCAGGCGGGATGCCCAGATCACCCCGCGGTTGTCGAAGATCGTGTCGACGAAGCTCGGTTCGCTGGTCGCCGGCAGGTCGGCAGGGAACAGGCCGACCGCCAGCAGCAGCGCCGCCGCGATGAGGACGGCGAGCAGTGGAGCCGCGAAGAGACGGCTGGCGCGGTCCATCGCTACACCCCGCTTTCGACTATCTCGAGGAAGCGGCGGGCGGCGGGGGTCGGGTGGACCTCGCCGGCGGAGATCTCGAGCAGGCCCGCGCAGGTGAGTTCGCGGACGGCGCGCTCGACGGCGTCGTCGCGCTCGAAGTCGCGCGGCTCGGCGTCGAGCGAGCGGGCGAGCGCGAGGATCGTCCGGTGCTCGGGCTCGAGCGCGAGCACGTGGGTGAGGACTACCGCCTGCTCGCGGACGTCCCGGACGTGGTCGGGGTTGGTGTGAGCGGTCCTGCCACTAGGCTTGCTGTGCATGGGAGCCCTGCCTCCTGTGCCGGGCCGGGGGCTGTTGCAGTCAGCGCCCCGGCCGTTTTTGTCGCTTGCGGAGGCGAACACTAGTTCGCCTGTCGGACGGCCTTGCGGAGCCGCCGGGCGGGGACTTCCCTCTGGAGTGCGGCCTCAGAGGCCGTCAGTCGGTCAACGCGCGCAGCGCGTTGAGGATCACCGCCACGTCGATCCCCTCCTGGAGCAGGGCCCCGGCGAGCGGTGGGAGGTAGCCGAAGGCGGCGACGACCATCGCGGCGGCGCTGAGGCCGATGCCGAAGAGAACGCTCTGGCGCGCGATGCCGAGCGCGCGGCGGCCGATCGTGACGGCGGCGGCGACCCGGTCGATGCGGTCGACCGTGATCACCGCGTCGGCGGTCTCCGAGGAGATCGTCGCCCCCGGCCCGGCCATCGCGATGCCGACGTCGGCGAGGGCGAGGGCGGGCGCGTCGTTGACCCCGTCGCCGACCATCACCACGGGCGCCAGCTCCGGGTCGGCGCGCATCGAGCGGACCACCTCGAGCTTCTGCTCCGGACTCTGCTCGGCGAAGACCCGGTCGAGGCCGGTCTCGGCGGCGATCCGCTCGGCGACCGGGGCGCGGTCGCCCGTCACCATCGCCACCCTGCGCACGCCGGCCGCGCGCAGCTCGCCGGCCAGCTCGCGCGCGTCCCCGCGCAGCCGGTCGGCCATCACGACCACGCCCGCGAGACGGCCGTCGACGCCGACCGCGACCTTGGCCAGGCCCGCCGCCTCGCCGTCGCCGCCGACCGCCGCCGCGGCCTCGACCGGGTGGCCGCGCGAGCGCAGCCACGAGCTGCTGCCGACCGCGACCCGCCTCCCCTCGACCGTGCCCTCGATTCCCTGCCCCGGCTCCTCGACCGCGTCGCCGGGCTCGGCCAGCGGCAGGCCGCGCCGCTCCGCCTCGTGCACGAGCGCCTCGGCGAGCACGTGGGCGGAGAGCTGGTCCACCGAGGCGGCGAGGCGCAGCAGCTCGTCCTCCCCGCCCGCCGCCGGGTCGAGCACGACGACCTCGCTCACCGCCGGCTCGCCCAGGGTCAGCGTGCCGGTCTTGTCGAGCAGCACCGTGCGCGCCTCGCCCAGCCGCTCGATCGCCGCGCCGCCCTTGACGATCACGCCCGAGCGGGCCGCCCGCGAGACGCCGGAGACGATCGCGATCGGCGCCGCGAGGATCAGCGGGCACGGCGTGGCGACGACGAGCACGGCGACGGCGCGGACCGGGTCGCCGCTCGCCGCCCAGGCGACCGCCGCCAGCACCAGGGTCAGCGGCAGGAAGAACGCCGCGTAGCGGTCGGCGAGGCGGACGAACGGCGCCCGCTGGGTCTCCGCGGCGCGGACGAGCCGCACGATGCCGGCGTAGGCGCTGTCGGCCGCCAGGCGCGTCGCCCGCAGCTCGAAGGCGGCGCCGGCGTTGGCGCTGCCGCTGCGCAGGGTCGCGCCGCGCGCGTGCGTGACCGGCAGCGGCTCGCCGCTCAGCGCCGACTCGTCGACCGTCGCCTCGGCGCTGCGCAGCTCGCCGTCGACGGGGACGATCTCCCCCGCCCGCACCAGCACCTCGTCGCCGACCGCCAGCTCGCCGACCGGCACCTCCTCCCACGCCCCACCCTCCCCCGCCGTAGAGGTTTTTTCCGAATAGCGATCCAAACCTCTACGGCGCTCGGTCGCCGCACTCTCCGCCGTAGAGGTTTGTTTCGTATCGCGGTGCAAACCTCTACGGCGCTCGGGTTGGGGGATGCGGCGGTGGGCGATCGTCGGCATCCGCTCGAGCAGCGCCGTCAGCTCGCGGCGGGCGCGGCGCGAGGCGCTCGCCTCGAGCGCGTTGCCGCCGGAGAGCATCAGCGCGATCACCGCCCCGGCGAGGTATTCGCCGACCGCCAGCGCGCCCGCCATCGCGACCAGCGCGATCGCGTCGACGCCGACCCGGCCGGCCGCCAGCGTGCGGGCGATCGCGACCGTCAGCGGCACGAGCATCACCACCACCGTCGCCGCCCAGACCGCGTCCCCCGCCGCCGGCGCGCCGGCCAGGTGCAGGGCGCCGCCGGCGACGATCAGCGCAAGCGTCGCCAGCGGCAGCAGGCGGGCGCGGCTCTCCGCGCCGAGCGTGGGACGGGGCGCCTCCGCGCCGGCGGCGGGGGCGCTAGCGGGCATCGCGCGACCTCACGAAGGCCAGCCGCCCGGCGCCGATCGCCGCCGCGCAGACGCAGATCAGCAGGAGCGCCGCGCGGTCGTCGCGGGCGAGCTGGTAGAGCAGCCCGACCGAGGCGACCCCGCAGGCAGCGCCGCCGAGGTAGGCGAGCCCGCGATCCCACCCGGGCGTCGCCGTGTGGCGGGCGTGCAGCAGGTTGACCAGGGCGAAGACCAGCAGGAAGGTCAGCGAGCCGAAGGCGACCACCTCGACGATCCCCGGCAGCAGCGAGAAGGCGCCGCCGAGCAGCGCGATCGAGACGATCGCGGTCGCCGGCAGGCCGCCGCGCTCGCGGCCCAGCGCGGCTGGCAGCTCGGCCGCCCCGCTGACGTCGCGGATCAGCCGCGCGGTCGAGAACAGAGTCGCGTTGATCGCCGAGCCGGTCGAGAAGACCGCCGCGACGGTCGCCGCCCAGAGACCGAAGGCGCCGAGCGCCTCCTTGCCGACCACAGCGAATGCGACCTCCTTCTGCGCCGCGAGCAGGCGATCGGAAACGAGCATCTGCGAGGCGATCGTCACGGAGACGTAGACCAGCGCCACGAGCGCGACCGAGATGTAGAGGGCGCGCGGCAGCGTGCGGCGAGGATCGTCGAGGTCGTCGTAGTCGTAGGGCAGCAGCTCGAAGCCCTCGTAGGCGACGAAGATCAGCGAGGCGCCGAGCAGCACGCCGAGCAGGCCCCTGTCATCGAGCGGGGCGAGCCGCTGAGCGCTCAGCATGCCGACGCCGACCAGCGAGATGCCGCCGAGCACGAGCAGCTTGACCGCGACGACGAAGTCCTCGGCCCGGCCCGAGGCGGCGACCCCGCGCAGGTTGACCAGCACGAAGGCCGCCAGGACGGCGACGCTGAAGGCGCGCGAGACCGCGACCGGCGCCCCGAGCGCGTGCGCCAGGTAGTGGCCGAAGGTGAAGGCGTAGACGGAGAGCGCGAAGACGTAGCCGGCGACCAGCAGCCAGGCGACCCAGGCGGCGGCCGTCGGGTGGCCCTCCTCGCGCAGGTAGGCGAAGGGGCCGCCGGAGCGGCCGGAGCGCAGGGCAAGCCGGGCGTAGGCGCGGGCGGTCAGCATCGCGATCGCGCCGCCGAGCAGGAAGGCGGCGAAGGCGAGGTGCCCGGCGAGGTCGATCGTCACCCCGAGCACGCTGAAGATGCCGCCGCCGATCATCCCGCCGATCGCCATCGCGCACGCCTCGCGCAGGCCGAGCCGCTCGCCGCTGCGCCGCCGTTCGTGGGCGCGGGGGTGGTAGGGGCGGCGGCGGCCGCCTTCGCTCTTGCTGTGGATCGTCGCCACGAACCGCCATCATCCCCGCATCGACGGTCAACCACCCACCTCGCGGCTGCTCCTCGCCTGCCCCGACCGGCCGGGCCTGATCGCCGCGGTCAGCAACTTCCTCGCCGAAGCGGGGCGCAACATCGTCGACGCCGACCAGCACTCGAGCCGCGAGGGGCGCTTCTTCATGCGGATGGCCTTCGACCAGGCGCCGGCGGGCGAGCGCGCCGAGCTCTACGCCCGCTTCGAGCGCGAGATCGCCGGACCGCTGGAGATGGACCACCGCTTCGCCGAGTCGAACGAGCGCAAGCGGCTGGCGATCATGGTCTCGCGCGAAGACCACTGCCTCTCCGACCTGCTCTGGCGCTGGCGCAGCGGCGAGCTCGAGGCGGAGCTGGTCGGCGTCGTCTCCAACCATCCCGACCACGCCGGCCAGGCGACCTCGCTCGGGCTCCCCTTCCACCACGTGCCGGTCGAGGGCGACCGCGAGGCGGCCGAGGCACGGGTGCTCGAGCTGCTCGGCGAGGTCGACCTGCTCGTCCTCGCCCGCTACATGCAGATCCTCTCCGCCGGCTTCCTCGAGCGGCTCGGCGCGCCGGCGATCAACATCCACCACAGCTTTCTGCCGGCCTTCGTCGGCGCCGACCCCTACGCGCGCGCCCACGAGCGCGGCGTCAAGCTGATCGGCGCCACCGCCCACTACGTCACCGAGGAGCTCGACGCCGGCCCGATCATCGACCAGGACGTGACCAGGGTCAGCCACCGCGACGAGATCGACGACCTGGTCGGGATCGGCCGCGACGTCGAGCGCCTGGTGCTAGCCCGCGCGGTCAAGGCCCACCTCGACGACCGCGTGCTGCTCGACGGCGCGCGGACGATCGTCTTCTGAAAACTGGCTGGCCAGCCAGTCCTATAAGGTGAGGTCGTGGAGCAGGCGACCTTGCGGCGACCCGCCGCGGCTTCCCTGCCGCGGCGCCCTCCCGGCACCCGGATGCCGGCGACCCTGCAGGCGCTCGCCTACGCGCGCGACCCGCTCGGCTTCCTGATCGGCTTCCAGCGCCGCTACGGCGACGTCTTCCGCATCTCCTTCCCCTTCTACAGGGACCTCGCCTACGTCGCCGACCCCGCCCTGGTCAAACAGCTCTTCACCACCCCGCCGGAGCAGGCGCACGCCGGCGAGGCCAACGCGACGGTGCTGGAGCCGGCGCTCGGCCCGCATTCCGTCCTCACCCTGGACGAGGCGCCGCACATTCGCCAGCGCAAGCTGCTGCTGCCGCCCTTCCACGGCGAGCGGATCCAGCGCTACGGCGAGCTGATCCGCGAGACGACCGAGCGGGCGATGAGCCGCTGGCCGGTCGGCGAGCCCTTCGCGCTGCGGCCGCACACGCAGCGGATCACCCTGGCGGTGATCCTCGGCGCCGTCTTCGGCGTCCACGACGACGACCGCCTGCACCGCTTCGAGCGGCTGATCGAGCGCTTCGCCGGGCGGCTCAGCCTGGTCACGGCGCTGCCGCCGCTGCGCCGCAGCTACGGCCGCTGGAGCCCCTGGGCGCGCTTCCTCAGGGCGCGCCAGGCGCTCGACGCGTTCATCTACGAGGAGATCGCCCTGCGCCGCGCCGAGAGCGCCGCGGCGGACGGCGGCGAGCGCGACGACGTGCTCTCGCTGCTGCTCGCCGCCCGCCACGAGGACGGCAGCCCGATGAGCGACGCCGAACTGCGCGACGAGCTGGTCACGATCCTCGCCGCCGGGCACGAGACGACCGCGACCGGGCTCGCCTGGGCGGTCGAGCGGCTGCTGCGCAACCCCGAGGCGCTCGGGCGGCTGCGCGAGTCGCTCGCCGCGGGGGACGAGTACCTCGAGGCGACGATCAGGGAGACGCTGCGGGTGCGGCCGGTGATCGTCGACGTGGCGCGCAAGCTGACCGCGCCGCTGGAGATCGGCGGCTACGAGCTGCCGGCGGACACCTACCTGATGGCGGCGATCGCCGCCCTGCACTACCGCGAGGACCTCTTCCCGGCGCCGTACGAGTTCCGCCCCGAGCGCTTCCTCGACCAGAGGGCCGACAACTACGCCTGGATCCCGTTCGGCGGCGGCGTGCGCCGCTGCATCGGCGCCGCCTTCGCCGAATACGAGATGCGGGTCGTGCTGCGGGCGATGCTCGAGCGCGCCGAGCTCAGCGCCCCCGACCCGGAGCCGGAACGGGTCAAGGTCCGCAACATCACCCTCGCCCCGGGCAGGGGCACGATGGTCAGGCTCGATCGCCCGTTGCGCTAGGCGCCGCCTCGGCCGCCTCGGCTTCCGCCGCCTCCCACTGCTCGTAGAGCTCGCCGAGCGCCCGCTTGGCCTCCGCGTGGCGCGCTTCGGCGCGCTCGGCGCGGCCGGGGCTCGACCAGGCTTCCGGATCCGAGAGCTCCTCCTCCAGCTCGCGCAGCCCTGCTTCCGCCCGCTCGACCCGCTCGGCGAGGCGGCCCGCCCTGCGCGCCGCCTTCTTCGCCGCGCGGCCGGCGTTGCGGCCGGACGCGGAGGCGGGCTCGGGCTTCGCCGCCTGCGTCGCCGCCTCGGCCGCCGCCTCGCGTTCGTCGCGCGCCCGCTGGTACTCGGCCCAGCCGCTCTGGTGCGAGTGCAGCTCGCCGTCCTCGCAGACGATCGTGCGGCTCCCCACCGCCTCCAGCAGCGCCCGGTCGTGGGAGACGAGGACGACCGCGCCCTCGAACGCCTGCAGCGCGTCCTCCAGCGCCTCGCGGCTCTCGATGTCGAGGTGGTTGGTCGGCTCGTCGAGGACGAGCACGTTGGCGCCGGAGGCGACGAGGATCGCCAGCGAGAGGCGCCGCTGCTCGCCGCCGGATATATCGCTCAGCTGCTTCTCGGCGTCGGCGCCGGAGAAGAGGAAGCCGCCGAGCAGGTCGCGCGCCTTCTGCCCGCTGAGGCCGGTCTCGCGCTGCGCCGCGTCGAGCACCGTCCCCTCCCCCGCCGCCGTGTCGGCGTGCTGGGAGAGGTAGCCGATCCTGACGTTGTGACCGAGCCGCACCGAGCCGGCGGCCGGCTCGCGGCGGCCGGCGAGCGTCTCGATCAGCGTCGTCTTGCCGGCCCCGTTGGGGCCGACGAGGACGACGTGCTCGCCGCGCTCGACTTCGAGCCTGGCGTCCTCGAGCAGGGTCCGCCCCGGCACCTCGAGCCGCGCGCCGACCAGCTTCAGCACGACGCGGCCGGGGCGCTCGGGCTTGACGAAGGAGAAGCGCAGGTTGCGGCTGTCGCGCTGCTCGGCCTCGACCCCGTCGCGCTTGATCCTCTCGATCTGCTTGACCCGCGACTGCGCCTGGCGTGCCTTCGTCGCCTTGTAGCGGAAGCGCTCGACGAAGCGCTCCATGCGGGCGATCTCCGCCTGCTGGCGCTCGATCGCCTTGCCGCGAGCGATCTCGCGCGCCGCCTGCTCGGTGCGCCAGGCGTGCCAGGGACCGGCGAAGAAGCGCGCCCGGCCGGCCTCCAGCTCCAGCACCGAGGTGCCGACCGCCTCGAGGAACCAGCGGTCGTGGGCGACGAGGACGACCGCCGCGTCGAGGTCCCGCAGGTAGCGCTCCAGCCACTCCAGCGAGGGGATGTCGAGGTGGTTGGTCGGCTCGTCGAGCAGCAGCAGGTCGGGGCGGGTGGCGAGCGCCCGGGCGAGCGAGGCGCGCGTCAGCTCGCCGCCGGAGAAGGTGGATAGCGGCCGCTCGGCCTGCTCGCCGCCGAAGCCGAGCCCGCGCAGCACCGCGAGCACGCCGTCGCGCCAGCGGTAGCCGCCGCCGTGCTCGAGCCGCTGCTGGGCGGCGGCGTAGGCGTCCAGGGTGCCCTCGCCGGTCTCGCCGCCCGCCATCGCCGCCTCCAGCCGCTCCAGCTCGCGCTCGGTCTCGATCATCTCGGCGCGGCCGGAGAAGACGTAGGAGCCCAGGGAGACCTCCGTCTCGCGCGGCGGGCGCTGGTCGTGCAGGGCGACCCGGGCGCCCTTCTGCAGGACGAGGCTGCCGCCGTCGGGCGCGCTCTCGCCGGCGAGCATCCGCAGCAGCGTCGACTTGCCGGCGCCGTTGCGGCCCGAGAGCGTCATCCGCTCGCGCGGCTCGAGCTTGAAGGAGACGCCTTCGAACAGCAGCTTGCCGCCGACGTGCGTCTCGAGGCTGGTTGCGGTGGCGATCGCCATCCGCTTTACGTTACGAGACGAGGCTTCGGTGGCGTTGTGGCTACTGGGCGAGCAGGGCGATCACGCCGCGGGCGATCATCAGCAGGCCGAGAACCGCGGCCGCGCGGACGCCCCAGACGCGGCCGCGTTCGCGCAGCTTCGCCTTGAAGAGCTCGATCGCGCGCGGCGTCCACTCGGGCGCGAAGGTGTAGGCGAGCAGCGGGATCTCGAGCAGCATCAGCATGATCACGTTGAAGGCGAGGACGACGGCGACCGTCGTCGGGTCGGCCAGTTCCTCGTCGGCAATCCGGTAGAGCGCGGTGATGTAGGTGGCGCCGGGCAGGGTGAGCACGGCGCCGACGGCGAAGGTGACGCGGGCCGAGCCGCGGCCGAGGAACTGCTGCCAGCGCGGCGGCCCCTGCGGCCCCTTGGCCGCCCTGCGCCGGCGCCGCCGCTCGCGCAGCGGCTCGTCGCGGTCCGTGCCGAGCACGAAGGCGACGACCAGGGCGATTAAGCCGAGCGCGATGTCCTCGCCCGGCCCGAGCGTCGTCTTCGCCGTGTGGGCGATGCTCGAGTGGCGCAGGGTGAAGACGATCACCAGGCCGAGGGTGACGCTGGTCATCGCCGCCCCCAGCAGGTAGCCGAACAGCAGCCGCTTGGGGTGCGGCAGCATCAGCATCACCGTCGTCGCGGCGAGCAACGTCGGGTAGAGCGCGGCGAGGAACGCGAGAAGGAAGATGTCGCCCACGAGCGGACCCTACTCCCACGTGCCGTCACGAATGCTCGGCGCGCCGATCGCGACGAACCCATGGCTGAATCTTTCGATTCTGCGCAACACACGCGCGTCGCGGCTACCTACGGTGACTCCGTGATTCCAGTCGATGCCGACAGCGTCCGGACGCTTCTCGAAGCGATCATCGCCGCCTTCGCCGTGCTCGGTGGCACGATGGCCTACTTCAGCGGCTTTGAGGCCTTCGTCGCCATTCGGCACGGCTCATCGCCACCCGTTGTCGCCGAGAGGATCAACCAGGGGATCGGGGTGGGATTCGGCGTAGGTTTCCCAGCCGCGCTTTTCGCTCTTATGATCATGGGGTGGACTTCGTGAACAGATTCGTCGAAATGCCGTCCAGCTCACTGATCGTCGGAACCGCGATTTCGACGCTGGTTGGCATCGCGGTGTTCCTCTTCGGCGCTCCGCCAGCAATTCTCGTACCGGCAATCTTGGTAGTCGGAACCGCGTACATGGTCCTGCGAGACCGGGCACTCTACCCGCCCGATCGCGATTGATCCCCAACCGAGCCCTTCAGTGGAGGCGGTGGGATTCGAACCCACGTCTCTGGTCGTAGCGCGAAGGCTTCTACAGGTTTAGCCGGCGCTTGAGTCTCGTCTCCCGGGGTCCGCGCCGGCGGGCACTGCGGGAGACAGAGCCCTCTGAGATTTCCCCTTGCGGACGGGGCGATCCGCTCGGGTGAGCCCGCGGTTGAAGCCGGGACCCCCCTCCGCGGGCGGGAGAGGGCCGACTCTCACTCACCTAGATCTAACTAGGCAGCGAGGGCGAACTCATGGTCCGCACGTATTGGTTGGTGCCGGTGTTTTACGAGGCCTCCGGCCACCTCGACCTGCGACCGTTCGCACGGACCGACCAGATCGAAGCCTGTCGCCCCCGTGCTATGTGGCTTCCGATTGTACGCGGTCGGGTCGGGTAGGTTGGCCCCGTGGACGAAGGGCGCGAGTTCGACGCGGTCGTGATCGGCGCCGGCGCGCCGGGCGAGGTCTGCGCCGGGCGGCTCGCCGACGGGGGCCTCTCGGTGGCGATCGTCGAGAGCCACCTGGTCGGCGGCGAGTGCTCCTACTACGCCTGCATGCCCTCGAAGGCGCTGCTGCGCCCGGGGGAGCTGCTGGCCGAGGCGCGCCGCGTGCCGGGCGTCTCCGCCGCGGTGAGCGGCGAGCTCGACCCGCGGGCGGCGCTCGAGCGGCGCGACGAGGTGATCCACGACCGCGACGACTCCTCGATGCTGCCCTGGCTGGAGGAACACGGGATCGAGCTGTTCCGCGGCGAGGGACGGCTCGCCGGCGAGCGGCGGGTGGTCGTCGGGGGGCAGACGCTCGTCGCCCGCAAAGCCGTTGTCGTCGCCACCGGCAGCGGCGCCGCGATGCCGCCGATCGACGGGCTCGACTCGGTGCGCGCCTGGAACAACCGCGACGCGACGACCGCCAAGCGCGTCCCGGCGAGCATGGTCGTGCTCGGCGGCGGGCCGGTCGGCGCGGAGCTCTCGCTCGCCTGGTCGACCCTGGGCGCGAGCGTAACCCTGGTCGAGGGCGAGCGGCGCCTGCTGCCGCGCGAGGAGCCGTTCGCCGGCGAGCAGGTCGCCGACGCGCTGCGCGACTCCTACGGGGTCGACGTGCGCACCGGCGTGCTCGCCGAGCGGGTCTCGGGCGGCGAGGGGGCGATCGCCGTCGAGCTGGGCGACGGCAGCCGCGCCGAGGGCGAGGAGCTGCTGGTCGCGATCGGCCGCTCGCCGCGCACCAGGGACATCGGCCTCGACTCGGCCGGCGTCGAGCCCGGCGAGCACGGCTTCCTCGAGACCGACGACCGCCTGCGCGTCGGCGGGCGGGAGTGGCTCTACGCCGTCGGCGACGTCAACGGCCGCGCCCTGTTCACCCACATGGGCAAGTACCAGGCATGGGTCGCGGCGGAGAACCTGCTCGGCCGCGCAGTCGAGGCGAAGGCCGAAGCCACCGCCCTCCCCCGCGTCACCTTCACCGACCCCCAGGTGGCCGCCGTCGGCGGCACCCTCGCGCAGGCCGAAGCGGCGGGCATCGACGCCCGGGCGATCGATGTCCCCACCGACGGCACCGCCGGCGCCAGCTTCTACGGCAAGGACACCGGCGGAACGTCCCGCCTGGTGGTCGATGAGAGCAAGCGAACCATCGTCGGCGCGACGTTCACGGGCTTCGAGACGGCCGAGCTCCTACAAGCCGCGACGATCGCAATCTCCGCGGAGGTCCCGATCGATCGACTGCGCCACGCGGTCGCCGCCTACCCGACCCGTTCCGAGGTCTGGCTCAAGCTCCTCGAAGCCTACGGTCTGTAAAGAGGCCATCCCGGTAGGGGTGGAACGTCTTGTACCTTTTCGTTGAGCGCTTGCGGCGCCAGCTCAACCCCTCTCCACCGGAAAGGTTAAGTGGAACCCCTGCCGGGATGGCCTCTCAAACGCGAGAGCGCCGCTTGAGGTCTTCCGCGAACTCGCGCGGCAAGCCGGGTATCTCGTCGAGTTCGTCGATCGACTGGAACCTGCCCACCCGCTCGCGGTGGGCGAGCAGGCGGGTCGCCTGGGTGACGGAGAGCCCGTGGCCGCGCAGCTGCTCGAAGGTCACGTTGTTGAGTTCGATCGTCTCGCCGGGCTGACCCGCGGACGGCGGCGTCGACCGGGGTTCCGGCTGTGGCGGCTGCGGCGCCGGCTCGGGCGCGGGAGGCGGTCCGGGCTGCGGCTCCGGCTGCGGGGGCGTCGGCGGCGGACCCGGCTGCGGCTCAGGCGTCGGTGACGGGGGCTGCGGTGCCGGAGGCGGAGGTCCGGGCGGCGGTGGGGTCGGCTGCGGAGCGGGCGGCGGCGGCGGGCTCGGCTGCGGGGTCGGCGCGGGCGGTTGGGGCGGCGCGCTCGCCTGGCCGACCGACCCGAGCACGGCCTGCTCGGCTTCGACCGCCCGCCGCTCGGCCTCGCGTGCGCGCTGCTCGGCCTCGGCGACGCTGGCCTCGATCTCGCGCAGCCGCTGCTGGCGCTCGTCCTCCTGCGCCTTCAGCTGCGCGAGGCGCTCGGCCTCGGCGGCGCGCTCTTCGGCCGCCTTCGTCCGCTCTTCGATCTGACGCAGGCGATCCTGCGCATCGGCCAGCGAGCGCTCATGCGCTTCGCGCTCCTCCTGGATCCGCTGTTCGGCCGTCCGCATGTCGGGCGCCGGCGGCGGCGCGGGTGACGCATCGGGCGCCTGCGACGGGGCGACCGCGCCCATGCCCTGCGTCGCCTGGCCGGCCTCGGCCTGGGCCTGGCGCGCCTCGGCCTCGCGCTGCAGGCGCTCGGCCTCCTCGATGCGACGATCGGCCTCGGCGCGGATCCGCTCCTCCTCGCGCTGGATCTCGGCGACCTTGTCCTGCACCCGCCTTTCGGCGGTCGCCGGGTCGTACGCCTCGCCGGTCGGAGCCGGCGCCGGGGGCGGCGGCCCGACCGGCTGCGTCGCCTCGGCGGCGCCCGGCGCGCCCGCCGCCGGCGGCGGTGGCGGCACGGGCGGCGGCGAAGGGGTGAACTGCGGCGGCGCCTGGCCCGGCTGCGCGGCCGGCTGCGGTGGAGCCTGGCCCGGCTGCCCGGCCGGCTGCGGCGGCGCCTGGGCGGCCGCCGCCGGGGCCTGTCCGGGCTGGGCCTTGCCGGCGCTCTCCTGCTCGTACAGCGCCCGCTCCTGCGCGGCGCGCGCCGCCGCCAGCTCGCGCTCGGCCTTCTCCGCATCCTTCTTCGCCCGGCGACCCGAGAAGAGGCCGGCGCGCCCGCCGCGGCGCTTCTCCGCGCGCTTCCTGCCCTTCTCTTCGCGTCGCTTCCTCGCCTCTTCGCCGCGCCGCCTGCGCTGCTCGCCGCGGGCCGCGCGCTGCTGCTGGCGCGCCAGCTTGCGCTTCTCCTTGCCACTCAGCTGCTGGCCGGGCGGCGGCCCGGCGGACTGCTGCGGCGGCGGAGGGCTGCCGGGGGCGCCGGATGCGCCCTTCCCCTGCTGGCGCTCCTTGGCGCGCCGCTGCACGACGCTGATCGCAAGCAGCAGGACCAGGATCGCCACCACGAGACCGGCCACGAAGTACTCGACGTTGTCGCTGACGAAGTTCGCAAATACCATGGTTCGGGTCCTTCAGCCCCGAAGCTACCTCATCCGGCCCTTGAATTCGCGCTCGACCTCCCGCCGCACGTCGCGTGCCGCGATCTCGCGCCGCCGGTCGCGGCCCTCCTTGCCCCGCGCCAGCGCCAGCTCGACCTTCGCCCGCGGTCCCTTGAAGTAGACACGGACGGGGATCAGCGTCAGCCCTTTCTCGGCGGTCTTGCCGATCAGGCGCTCGATCTCCGGCCGGTGCAGGAGCAGCTTGCGCGGGCGCTCGGGCTCGTGGTTCTCGCGGCTCGCCGGCTCGTACGGCGGGATGTGGAGGTTGCGCAGCCACACCTCCCCGTCGTCGACCACCGCATAGGCGTCGCTCATCTGGGCCTTGCCGTTGCGCAGCGACTTGACCTCGGTGCCGGTGAGGACGATCCCCGCCTCGAGCTTCTCGACCAGCTCGAATTTGTGCCGCGCACGGCGGTTCGTCGCCACGTCGCCCGAGGCCGGCTCACGCTTCTTCTTCCCCTTCTTCGCCATCGGTCAACCGTCCACAGATTCGAGGTCGACGCGGCCACGCGGCGCTTCGACGCCGCTCACCCGCACCGTCACCGGGTCGCCGAGGCGCAGCCTGCGGCCGCCCTCCTGGCCGACCAGCGCGGTCTCGGTCTCGTTCAGCTCGAAGCGCTCGGCGCCGCCGAGCAGCCGAGCGGGGAGGAAGCCCTCGTAGACGTCGCCGAGCTCGCCGCCGAAGCCGACGAAGGCGCCGGCGCGGATCAGCCCCGAGACCTCGCCCTCGAAGGCGGGGCTCACGTTTTGCCCCCCACGGGGGCTCAACGTGAAGGGCGTGCGCTCACGCAGCTCGCGCTCGAGCAGGAAGGCGGCGCAGACGTCGTCGGCGCGGCGCTCGACCCGCATCGACTCGCGCTCGCGCTCGCTGCAGCGCCAGGCCGCGTCGCGCGCCTCGGCGGCGCTCGGCGCCGGCTCGCCCTCGCCCAGCGCCGCCAGCAGCGCCCGGTGGACGACCAGGTCCGGGTAGCGCCGGATCGGCGAGGTGAAGTGGCAGTAGGCGGCGCTGCCGAGCCCGGCGTGGCCGCTGTTGCGCTCTGAGTACTGGGCCTGCTTGAGGGAACGCAGCACGAGCGTTGTATACGCGCTGCGCCCGTGCCCGCGTCGCGCCGCCTCGCGCGCCACCAGCCGGCTCGCCTCGGCCGCCAGCTCCGCCGCCTCGGCCGGCGCCGGGGTCCCGCGCAGCGGCGGCGTCGGGATCTCGAGCTCGTGCAGCTGCTCGATCAGCCGCTCGATCCGCGGCGGGTCGGGCCTGGCGTGGACGCGGTAGATCGCCGGCACCCGCTTGCGCTCGAGCAGCCGCGCGACCTGCTCGTTGGCGAGGATCATCAGCCGCTCGATCAGCCGGTGCGACTCGGTCTGGGCGACGCCGCGAGCGCCGACGACCTCGCCCCGCGCGTCGAAGCGGAACTCCGGCTCGAAGGACTCGACGTCGAGGCTGGTCGTGCCGCGCCGCTCCCCCAGCGCCGCCGCCGCCTCGCGGGCGGCCGCCAGCGGCTCCGCCACCGCCTCGGGCGCTTCCGCGCGGCCGGCGAAGACCACGTCGAGCTGGTCGTAGTCGAGCCGCGCGTCGGAGCGGATGCGGCTGCGGTAGAAGGCGGCGCTCGCCGGCTCGCCGCCGGGCGCCAGCTCGATCTCGGCCGTCACCGCCAACCGCTCGACCCCCGGCGCCAGGCTGCACGAGTGCTCGCTCAGCGCGTGCGGCAGCATCGGCTCGACCGTCCCGGGCGCGTAGGTGCTGTTGCCGCGCCGCAGCGCCTCGCGGTCGAGCGGCGAGCCGGGCGGCACGTGCGCGGCGACGTCGGCGATGTGGATCCAGAGGCGGAAGCCGTCGCCCTCGCGCCGCGCCGAGACCGCGTCGTCGAAGTCGCGCGCCGTCGCCGGGTCGACGGTGAAGGTCGGCAGCCCGACCAGGTCGCGGCGCGGCCCGCCGCGCGACTCGGCGCGCACGCCCGCCTCCCTGGCCTCGACCCCCAGCGCCGCCGCGAAGCCGCGCCCGCCGAGCTCCTCGCTCAGCAGCGCCTCGACCGCCTCGCGGGCCGTCTTCGGCTCCTCGCGCCGCCCGCGCCGCCCCCGCGCCCGCTGCCGCTCGCGGTAGTAGCGCCAGTCGCGTCCGTCGCTCAAGAAAGCCCCTTCCGTGGTTCCTCGTGGACGTATGGGGAAAAGAAGGAACCCCGCGAGCTCATTTCTCGGCTGCCAGGGTCGCGAGCGCCTTTTCCAGACCCTCGTCGCGCGCCGTCCCGGGCAGGTCGCGGGCCTTCACGTCGGGCTGGATTCCCTTGCCGGCGAGGTTCTCGCCGTTCGGGGTGAAGTACTCGCCGACCGTCAGCTTCAGCGCGCCGCCGTTGGAGAGGCCGATCTCCTGCTGGAAGACGCCCTTGCCGTAGGAACGCGTCCCGACCGTCTTCGCCCCCGCGTCGTCGGCCAGCGCCGCGGTCAGGATCTCCGCCGACGACGCGGTGTTGCGGTCGATCAGCACGACCATCGGCAGCGCTGGCAGGTTGCCGCCCTTCGTCCTGTAGACGGCGTGCCCCTGGGTGCGCGAGCTGGTCGTGACGACGACTTCGCCCTCCGGCAGGAAGACGCTCGCCGTCAGCACCGCCTCCTCGAGCAGCCCGCCGCCGTTCTCGCGCAGGTCGAGCGCCAGGCCTTCCGCCCCCCGCGCCTCCAGCCTGCGCACCGCCCGCCGCAGCGCCACGTCGGCGCCTTCGCTGAAGCTCGCGAGCCGCACGTAGCCGAGCCTCCTCCCGTCCGCCTTCCTCATGCCGGCGGCGACGACCGGCACCGAGATCTGGGCGCGGGTCACCTTCACCCGCCGCGTGCGGCCGCCCTTCGGCCCGCGCACGCCGAGCGTCACCTCGGTGCCTTCGGGGCCCTTGATCCGCTCGGTCGCCGCGGTCGCGCCGAGCCCCGCGATCGACCTGCCGTTCACCGCGACGATCGTCTCGCCGACCTCGATCCCGGCCGCCTCCGCCGGCGAGCCCTTGAAGACCTTGACCACGCGCAGGCCGCGCTCGACTTCGGTCACGCTGAGGCCGACGCCGGAGAAGCGCCCCTCGATCTGCTCGTCGAAGCGGGCGAGCGCCTGCGGCGAGAAGTAGTCGGAGAAGCGGTCGCGGTAGCGGCGGCGCAGGCCCCTCACCATGCCGTTGAGGGAGGAGTCGGTCAGGTTCGCCTGCTCGACCTTGCGGTAGTAGTTGCCTTCGATCAGCTCGCTCGCTTCGGCGGTCAGCCCGGCCGATTCGTCGACGAAGACGCCGCGCAGGAGGCTCGGCATGCGCGCCGGGTGGCCGCCGATCCAGAGCCCGGCGGCGAGGATCGCCAGCAGCGCGGCCGCGAGGGCGAGCGTCCGCGCGGCGCTCACGCCCGCCCCTCCCGCACGGGCGCTAGACCCTGAGGAAGCGGCGCAGGGTGACGCCGGAGCCGACGGCGGAGACCAGCACCGCGGCGGCGAAGAGGATCGCGACCAGCGCCGGGAAGGAGAGCGTGGTGTCGTTCTGGGCGGCGAGGAAGCCGATGCTGTTGCTCAGCGGGTCGACGATCGTCAGCTTGCCCAGCCACAGGATCAGTATGGCGACAAGGCCGCCGAAGAAGCCGACCACCATCCCCTCGATCATGAACGGCCAGCGGATGAACCAGCGGGTCGCGCCGACCAGCCGCATCACCTCGACCTCGCGCCGCCGGGTGTAGATCGAGAGCCGGATCGTGTTGCCGACCAGCATCAGCGAGGCGACTATCAGGAGCGCCGTGATCACCGTCAGCACGATCTTCAGCGCGCTCGTCACCTGCTCGATCTTGCGCGAGTCTTCCTGGCGGTCGAACACTTCCTGGACGATCGGCGAGATCGGCTTCGGCTTGCCGTTCGGGCCCGGCGGGGTGACCGCGGCGCGCACCGCTTCGAGGTTGCTCGCGTCGTCGGCCTTGACCCGGAAGTTCGCCGGCAGCGGGTTGGAGTGCAGCTGGGTCAGCAGTTCGCCGCTCTTCTTCTTGCCGAGGTCCTGCTTCAGTTCGTTCAGCGCCTGCGCCTTGGTGATCAGCGTCGCCGATTCGACGTGCGGGATCGCCAGCAGCCTTTCCTGCAGGTGGTTGATTTCGCCGCGCGTCGCGTCGTCGTAGATCGCCACCCGGAACTCGAGGCTGTCGCGGACTTCGTTGCTCTTCGCCTGCGTCGTCTGGAAGATCGGGATCAGCACGCCGAGCAGGATCACGGTGACGATCGTGGTCACGACCGCCGCCATGCTCGGAGCGCCGTTGCGGCGCAGCGCCCGGAAGGCCTCCTGGGTGAAGAAGAGCAGGCGGGACATCTTCTAGAACAGCGACTCGCTGGTGTGGCCGTTGGTCTGCCCCTCGGGGGCGACGCCCATCTCGGCCCGCATGCGTAGGCCGAGCTCGGAGGTCGACTCCTCGGTGTAGCCGCCGCTGATCTCGTCGCGCACGACGCGGCCCTCGTAGAGCTCGATCACCCGGCGGCGCATGCTGTCGACCATCTCGCGGTCGTGCGTGACGACGACGACGGTCGTGCCGGTCTTGTTGATCCGGTAGAGCAGCTGCATCACGCCGATCGAGGTGACCGGGTCGAGGTTGCCGCTGGGCTCGTCGGCGAGCAGCAGCGGCGGGTGGTTGACGAAGGCGCGGGCGACGGAGACGCGCTGCTGCTCGCCGCCGGAGAGCTCGTCCGGGTAGCTGTGCAGCTTGGTCGAGAGGCCGACGAGGCGCAGGATCTGCGGCACCTGGCGGCGGATTTCGCCGCGGTGGGCGCCGAGCACCTGCAGCGCGTAGGCGACGTTGTCGTAGACGGTGCGGTCGGGCAGCAGCTTGAAGTCCTGGAAGACGGTGCCGATGTTGCGCCGCAGCTGCGGGATCTTCTTCTCCGGCATCGCGCCGATGTCGCGGCCGGCGATCTTCACGCTGCCCTCGGTCGCCTTCAGCTCGCGGATCAGCATCTTGATCAGCGTCGACTTGCCGCACCCGGTCGGGCCGACGAGGAAGACAAACTCGCCGCGGTCGATCGCCAGCGAGACCCGGTCGAGCGCCATGTGGCCGCCCGGGTAGACCTTGGTCACGTCGCGCATCTCGATGATCGGCGCGCCGCCCTTGCGCCGCCGCGGCGGCTGCGGCTCGTCGCTGGTCTTCCGGTTCTTCCTTTTGCGCAGGGCCATACGTCGCGGGGTCCTTCTCCACCTGGATGGTGACTCCTGCGCACCCGATCGCACGCAAAACCCCACCCAGAAATGATGTGCGACAGCTTAGCGAAATATCAGCAGATGCTCATGTTCAAGGAAAGACGGTCTCCCCAATCTCACTGTCGACGACGGTAATCGCGACGGCGGGGCAGGCTTCGGCGGCCTCGAGCATCAGGTCGTCGGGGCCGGCGCCGATCACTTCGGCGACCTCGCCCAGGCGGAAGACCTGGGGGGCGACTTCTACGCAGTCGCCGTGGGCGCTGCACTCGTCGGGGTCCACTTTGGCGATGTAGCTCATGCTGCGTGCTCCTTTGGCTCGGTTGGGAAGTGGGCTGCGTCGATGCGCTTGCGCAGGGCGGGGATCGCCCGCGGGCGGCCGACGGCGAGGCCGGCGACCGGCAGGCCCGACCGGGTGAAGACGGCTTCGAAGTCGCGCTCGGCCGGGTCGCCGTCGAGGGCGACGGCGTCGGCGCGGGCGGCGTGGCCGACGTACTGGATGCGCAGCCCGTACTGGTCGCTCCAGAAGCTCGGCAGCGGCGGCGTGCCGGGGTGCTCGCCGAGCATCGCCCGCGCCGCGGCGGCGCCCTGCCAGGCGGCGGCGTCCCAGTGCTCGGTGCGGGCGTGGGCACCGTGGCGCGGCTCGAAGGGGATCGAGGCGTCGCCGGCGGCGAACACCCCCGGCAGCTTCGTGCGGCCCGCCGTGTCGGTGCGGACGCCGTCGGACTCGAGGCCGCTGCCCTCGAGCCAGGCGGTCGCGGGCGCGGTGCCGACGCCGACGACGACGGCGTCGCAGGCGAGGCGACGGCCGTCGGCTAGCGCCAGCTCCTCGACCCGCTCTCCCCCACGCGCGCCCTCCAGCATCGCGCCGGTCAACACGGTCACGCCCTCCTCGGCGTGCAGGCCGGCGAACCAGGCGCCGACCTCGGCGCCGAGGATCGGCGCCAGCGGCGTCTCGAGCGCCTCCAGCATCGTCACCTCGGCGCCCAGCCGGCGCGCCGTCGCGGCGACCTCCTGGCCGATGAAGCCGGCGCCGACGATCGCCAGGCGGGCGCCGGCGCGCAGCTCGCCGCGCAGCCGCCGCGCGTCGGCGAGCGTGCGCAGGTGGTGGACGTTCTCGTAGCCCGCGAGGAAGGGCAGCCGGCGGGCGGCGCCGCCGGTCGCGACCAGCAGCTTCTCGTAGGGCAGCTCGTCGCCGGAGTCGAGCCGCAGCCGGCGCGCCCCGGGGTCGAGCCCCTCGGCGCGCACGCCGAGCAGCAGCTCGACCCGTTTCTCTTCGTACCACCAGGCCGGCCGGTAGGCGAGGTCCTCGGCGGCGCTCTCCCCCGCCAGCATCTCCTTGGAGAGCGGCGGCCGGTCGTACGGCGGCTCGGCCTCCGCGCAGACCATCCGCAGCGGCCCCTCGTAGCCGCGGCGCCGCAGCGTCTCGGCGCAGCGCTGCGCGGCCAACCCTCCACCAACGATGACAACACCATGATCGTTCATCAGCCCTCCTCGAGAAGTGGGATCGCCTGCGGCCGGCCGGGTCGAGCCTGCTGCGGGCGCGGTTCCCTGGCCTTGCCGCGCTTCGCCCGTCCGGACAGCACGCGGTAGACGAAGAGCCCGCCGATGACGGGGGCCGTCGAGACGACCCACCAGCGGAACCAGACCGCCGAGGCGTCGGTGCCGCTGCCGAAGGCGTGGACCAGGCCGAGCAGGTAGACCAGCACCGTCGCCCGGTGCGCCTTGCGCCAGAGCTTCGCGCCGATCCGCTTGCGGAAGTAGAAGCTGAGCCCGAGCAGCGCCGCCAGGTAGCCGCCGACGATGCCGAGGCCGGTGAAGACCGGCTTGAAGGACATCGTGAACGGCACCGCGATGCCGGCGACGCCGGGGTTCAGCCACGGGTCGCCGAGCAGGGTGATCCCGTGCACGGCGATCGCCACGATGCCGGCGACGGCCGTGTGCTCGTGGATAGCCATCAGCTTCTTCGAGAGGCCGGGGCGGCGCATCACCTTGCCGGCCATCGCCAGCCCGAGCCCGACCGAGATCGTGATCAGCGCCATCGCCACCAGGCCGGAGGCGCGGCTCGCCAGCCACCAGCCGTGGGTCGCCAGGGTGGTCGAGGCTTCGGCGCTCATGTGGCCGCTCCGTTCGCTTCGAGCTTCGGGAGGCGGATGCGCGGCGGCCGCGCCAGCGGCCCGATCGGCTCGACCCGGCCGCTGTCGTGGACGATCAGGCCGCCCTGCTCGGCGAGCGTCTCGCGGGCGCCCTCGGGACCCGAGAGCAGCGCCGCCTTGGAAAGCGTCTCGGCTTCGACCGCGGTGTCGCCGAGCGCCGTGGCGCCGACCAGCCCGGTCCAGGCCGGCTCTCCCGTCGCCGGGTCGAGCAGATGGTGGGCGTAGCGGCCGTCCTCGTCGCGCCAGATCCGCACGTTGAGCCCCGAGGTGGCGACGCCGCCGCGGCTGAGCCGCAGCACGAAGGCGCGCTCGCCGGTCAGCGGGTGCTCGACGTAGACCTCGTAGGGATGGACCAGGGCGGCACTGCCGCCGATCCGGATGTCGCCGCCACAGTCGACGACGAAGCGCCCGTAGCCGTGCAGCCGCTCGGCGACCATGTCGGCGGCGAGCCCCTTGCCGGCGCCGCCGGTGTCGAAGAGGACGCCCGGCGGGCGGACGACCTCGCCACGCTGGTCGTCGACCGAGATCCGCCGCCAGCGCGCCTCGGGGCTGGGCGATGCGGGGCGCCGCTGCGGCGCCTGCTCCAGCGCCTCGGCGAGCGGCGCGCCGCGCATCCCGGCGCGCGAGCTCGCGTAGCCGGTCGCCTCGATCTCGCGCACGAGCGTCGGGTCGACCAGGCCGCCGCTGCGCTCCGCCGCCTCGAGCCCCGCCCCCACCGCCCGCCGCAGGAGCTCCGAAGCGGGGACGCGCTCGCGCTCGTCGGCGTTGAGGCGCGAGAGCCCGCTGTCGGGCTTGAAGCGGGAGAGCTCGCGGTCGAACCCGGCGATGAACTCGCGCCCCCGCTCGGCCGCCTCCGCCGCCGGGGGCGCGCCGCCCGTCGGCTCGCCGATCAGCAGGCGGACGTGGCTGCCCATCGCGTCGAAGGTCAGGTCGTGCTCGCTCATGACGCGCTCGTCGTGACGGGGGTCGCCGCCGCGCTGGACTGGGTCGAGCTGACAGCCGGGCCGGAGGTCACGGTCGATTCGCCGGGCGTCGGCACCACCGTGGTGACGACCCGCCGTTTGACCACCTTGCGCACCAGCACGTGCTGACGCGGCTGGCTCGGCGCGCTCAGCTGGTAGGTGAAGAGCGCGAAGAGCACGGCGAAGAGGGCGATCGAGCCCCAGATCACCGCGGCCGGGCCGGGGCGGCGCGCGCGACGGGCGCCGGTCTGCGGCCGGGTGGGCGCCTCAGTCATCGCCGCCACCCTCGCCGCCGCCCTCGAACTCGCCCTCGGAGCCCCCGCCGCCGGCGGCGCCGCTGGTAGCGGTGGTGACCGGTTCCGCGGAACCGGAGCCGCTGGTCGCGGTCGTCACCGGTTCTTCGGCGGCGCCGCTGCCGCTGCTGGCGGTCGTCACCGGTTCTTCGGAGTAGGAGCTGCCGCTGGAGCCGGTGCTCACCGCGGGTGAGGACGACGAGGACGGTTCGGCGGCGGCGGGCGGGGCCGCGACCGCGGGATGCTTCGGCTTCGCGTGCTTGGTCACGTGGATCGTCCGCCGGATCACCTTGGTGCGCACGATCGGCTTCTCGGCGACCGCCTGAGCGGCCTGCTTGCGGTCGGCGCCGATCGCCCATGCCCCGAGCCCCGCCAGGCTGACGATCGTCACTGCGGTCGCGATTCTGGTCTTCGTCTTCGTCACTTCTGAAACCCCCTCGGCTGAGCTTGCGGGGCCAGTCTGGCGAGCAGTATTCGAAGCCCGGTTGAGGGCGGGGTAAAGCCTTGGCAAAACCTGCGGATAACCCGCATGAGCAGGGCAATCTCGCCGCTACAGTGGGCTCATGACGCAGGCTGCGAGCGGTCGGATACTGGTCGTCGAGGACGAGGAGTCGATCTCCGCGCCGTTCGCCGAGGCGCTGCGCCGGTCCGGCTTCGAGCCGCTCGTCACCGGCACCGCCGCGGGGGCACTGCGGCTCGCCGAGGAGTCCGAGCCGGACCTGGTGATGCTCGACCTGGCGCTGCCCGACGGCGACGGGCGGGACGTCTGCCGCGAGCTGCGCCGCCGCTCCGACGTGCCGATCGTGATGCTGACCGCGCGCGGCACCGAGATGGACAAGATCGTCGGCCTCGAGCTGGGCGCCGACGACTACGTGGTCAAGCCGTTCAGCGCCGCCGAGGTGATCTCGCGGATCCGCGCCGTGCTGCGGCGCAGCGGCGATCGCAACGGCGATGTGGGAACGGCGCCGATCCGGGTCGGCGAGCTGGAGCTCGACCCGGCGGCGCGGATCGCCCGCCTGCGCGGCGCGCAGCTCGAGCTCTCGCGCAAGGAGTTCGACCTGCTGGCCGAGCTGATGCGCCACGCCGGCCACGTGGTCACCCGCGAGGACCTGATGTCGCGCGTCTGGGACGTCAACTGGTTCGGCTCGACCAAGACGCTCGACGTCCACGTCGGCTGGCTGCGGCGCAAGCTCGGCGACGCCCCCGGCGACCCATCCTTCATCGAGACCGTGCGCGGGGTCGGCTTCCGCTTCGCCGCGCCCGAATGAGCGCTGCGGACTTTGATCGGCCCATGACACGTAAAAAGTCCACAGCGACGGCTCGGCGATGAGCCTGCGCGCGACGCTGCTGCTGGCGCTCGCCTACGTCCTGCTGCTGGCGCTGATCGCCCTCGGGGTGCCGCTCGCGGTCAGCCTGCGCGACCGCGTCGACTCGGAGGTAAAGGGACAGGCGCGCAGCCAGGCCGACGTCGTCGCGGCGACGGCCTCGGAGCTGATCGACCCGCCGCGGCGGAGCGCCCTGGGCCGGCTGGCGCGTCTCTCGGCCGACAGCGTGCGCGGTCGCGTGATCGTCGTCGACGGCAGCGGGCGGCTGCTGGCCGACTCGGCCGGCACGACGCTCGGGCGCAGCTACGCCAGCCGGCCCGAGGTGCGCGCCGCGCTGCAGGGCAACGGCGAGCAGATCAGCCGCAGCAGCAGCACGCTCGGCGCCGAGATCCTCGCCACGGCGGTGCCGGTGCTCGAGCACGGCCGGCCGGCCGGGGCGGTGCGGATCACCCAGAGCGTCTCGGCGGTCAACCGGGCCGTGCGCACCTCGCTGCTCGACCTCGCGGCGCTGGCCGGAGTCGTGCTGCTGCTCGGCCTCGCCGCGGGGGCGTTGATCGCGCGCCAGATCGCCAAGCCGATCCGCCGCCTCGACCGGGCCGCGCGCCGGGTCGCCGAGGGAGAGCTCGACACCTCCGTAGCGATCGAGGGCAGCTCCGAGCAACGCTCGCTCGGCCGCGCCTTCAACGAGATGACGCAACGGATCAAGCGCCTGCTGCGATCCCAGCAGGACTTCGTCGCCGACGCCTCGCACCAGCTGCGCACGCCGCTCACGGGGCTGCGGCTGCGGCTCGAAAACCTCGCCGCGCGAGCGGAGGGCGACGCGGCGACCGCGGCCGAGCTCGAGGCCTCGATGCGCGAGATCGACCGCCTCTCGCAGATCGTCGACGAGCTGCTGATCCTCAGCCGCGCCGGCGAGCACGAGCTGCCGGGCGAGCGGGTCGACCTCGACGACGCGGCGACCCGCGCCGCGGAGCGCTGGCGACAGAGCGCGCGCGAGCGCGGGATCGAGCTCGCGGCCGAGAGCGACGGCGCGGCGGACGCCTGGTGCGCGCGGCCCGACCTCGACCGCTCGATCGACTCCCTGGTCGAGAACGCGCTGCGCTACTCGCCCGCGGGCTCGGCGGTGACGATCGCCGCCGGACCGGGACGGGTCGAGGTCCTCGACCGCGGCCCGGGCCTCGAGCCGGGCGAGGAGGACGCGGTCTTCGAGCGCTTCAGCCGCGGCAGCGCCGGCCGCCACGGACCGAGCGGCACCGGGCTCGGGCTGCCGATCGCGCGCGAGCTGACCCGCCAGTGGGGCGGCGACGTGACGCTCGCCAACCGCGACCGGGGAGGCCTGCGTGCTGTCATAGAGGTGCCGGAACGATGACCTCCGCCGCGACGCTCAAATGGGTGCTCCTCGCGCTGCTCGGCATCGCCGTTGCCGCGGCGGTGGCGGTCGCCGCCAGCAACCTCGCCAGCCAACAGATCGGCCTCGCCTCCGAACCGATATCCGCCGGCGACGCCCTGGCGCCCACGACGACCAGGAAGGGCAGCACGCACGGCTCGCACAACGAGCCGGAACGCGAAGCCGAACCCCCGCCGACCACGACGACGGCGCCGGAAACCGAACCGACCGCGCCGGAACCGGAACCCGAAACGACGATCCCGCCCACCGAAACGCAGCCACCCCCCGAAAGGGACGACTCGCACGGCGGCGGCGGGCACGGCGGCGACTCCGGCGGCGGTGGCGGCGGTGGCGGCCACGGCGCCGACGACTGAGAGCGCCGTAGAGCTTTTGATCGCTATACGACCAAAACCTCTACGGCGGTCGCTCGTCAGTCGTCGACCGGGGCGACGCTGCCGGTGCTACCGCTGGCGCGGGTGACGATCGGCGGCCGGGTCGAGGCGCCTTCGCTCGCCGCCGCGGGCTGACCGGTCACGGCGCCCGTGCCGCTGGCGCTGGTCGTGACCGACGCGGTCGTCGCGCCGCCCTGGGCGGGCAGGCCCTGGTTGGTCGCCATCGCGGCCCCGCCGAGCGCCCCCAGGCCCAGCACCGTCGCGGTCGCCGCTGCCTTGGCTCGTCTGTTGTTCATGGATTCTCCTTTCCCGACAAGAAGATCTTGCGCTCCAGCGGGCAAAACAAGGGTCAAGTCAAGTCAAAACCCAGGAATACCCCGCGCGGTGGAACGCGCGGTTCAAGCGAAGGTGCCCGCGGGGGCGCGACTGGCCAAGCTGGGGGTCGCACGCCGACGAGCGAATAGCAGCGCTATTCGTGAGGAGGTGGGTGGCGATCCAGCGCCGGTCAGGCGCGTCAGCCGTGGGTGCCTGCGCGCCGAACTGCGCGTTCCGCCGCGCTTACGATGCTCGCGGCGTCGATGCCGGCGGCGCGCAGTAGGTCCTCGGGGGGGCCGCTGCCGGGGCGCTCGGTGACGGCGAGGCGGATGAGCGGGGTGCTCGCGCCGGCTTCGGCGAGGACGCCGGCGACGGTCTCGCCGATGCCGCCCTCGGCCCAGTGGTCCTCGACCGTGACCAGCGCCTCGGTCTCGCCCGCCGCGGCGAGGATCGCGTCGCGATCGACCGGCTTGACCGAGTAGAGGTCGATCACGCGGGCGGCGATGCCCTTGCCGGCCAGCCCATCGGCGGCGGCGAGCGATTCGTGCAGGGTGATGCCGGCGGCGATCAGGGTCACGCGGTCGTCCTCGCCGGAGCGGACCGTGCGGCTGCCGCCGATCTCGAAGCTCTCCCCCGGCTCGTAGATCACCGGGGTCGCGCCGCGGGTCGTGCGCATGTAGCTGAGGCCGCGGTGGCGGCGCATCGCGTCGAGCAGCGCCACCGCCTGGTTGGCGTCGCTCGGGTAGAGAACGACGCTGTCGAGCACGGCGCGGAAGGCGGCGATGTCTTCCAGCGCCATCTGCGAGGGGCCGTCGGGCCCGATCGAGACGCCGACATGGGAGCCGCAGAGCTTCAGGTCGGCGTCGGAGATCGCCGCCATGCGGATGAAGTCGTAGGCGCGGCTGAGGAAGGCGCCGAAGGAGGAGGCGAAGGGCTTCCAATCGCGCGTCTGCAGGCCGACGCCGGCGGCGACCATCTGCTGCTCGGCGATGTACATCTCGAAGAAGCGCTCCGGGTGCTTGGCGGCGAAGCGTTCGGCGTAGGTCGAGTTGCCGACCTCGCCGTCGAGCGCGACGACGCGCTCGTCGATCGAGCCGAGCCAGGCGAGCCCGTCGCCGTAGGCGCCGCGCGTGGCGACCTTCTCGCCGAGCTCGTAGCTCGGTCGCTCGACCTCTGGCTTCGCCAGCTCGTAGGGCTTCGCCTCGGGCGGTCCCTGGACCTCGATCCGCTGCGAGCGCTCGCCGCCGAGCTCCTCGACCGCGGCCTCCGGGTCGGCCAGCGGCTTGCCGTGCTGGCCGTCCTTGTCCTCGACCGCGGCGACGCCGGAGCCCTTCCTCGTGCGGGCGAAGATCGCGGCAGGGCGGTCCGCCGCCAGCGCTCGCGCGTAGGCGGCGTCGATCGCCTCGATGTCGTGGCCGTCGATCTCCTGCGTGTCCCAGCCGCAGGCCTCGGCGCGCGCCGCCCATGAGGCGGTGTTCCACTCGTGCATCGTCGGGCCGCGCTGGCCGAGCCGGTTGACGTCGACGATCGCGATCATGTTGTCGAGCCCGGCGTTGCCGGCGTGCTCGAAGGCCTCCCACATCGAGCCCTCGGCGAGCTCGGAGTCGCCGCAGAGCACCCAGACGCGGAAGTCGGCCTGCTCCAGACGCTTGCCGGCGAGCGCGATCCCGACCGAGATCGGCAGCCCCTGGCCGAGCGAGCCGGTCGCCACGTCGACCCAGGGGATTTCCGGCGTCGGGTGGCCCTGCAGGCGCGAGCCGAACTCGCGGAAGGTCAGCAGCTCCTCGTCGTCGATCGCCCCGGCCAGCTTGTAGAGGCTGTAGAGCAGCGGCGAGGCGTGGCCCTTGGAGAAGACCAGGTGGTCGTTGGCGCGGTTCTCCGGGGCGCCGAAGTCGTAGCGCAGGTAGCGCGTGAAGAGGACCGCCATCAGGTCGGCGGCCGACATCGAGGAGGTCGGGTGACCGGAGCCCGCGGCCGCCGCCGAGCGCACCGAGTCGACGCGCAGCTGCTGCCCGATCTCGTGCAGCTGCTCGCGGTCGATCGCCCTCTCCGAAGTGGCCTGCTCCATCGCCATCTGACTTTATCTACCCCTAGCCGATCGCGACCATGCGCTCGATCGGCACGCGCGCCCGCTCGGCGATCTCCGCGGGCACGCTGACCTCGAACTTCGTCTCGCGCAGGGCGTCGCGCAGCTTCGGCAGCGTGATCATCTTCATGTACTTGCAGTAGGCCATCCGGTTGGCCTCGATCAGGCTGGCGCCGGGCGCCGCCTGGTGCAGCGGGTGCAGCATCCCGTTCTCGGTGGCGACGATGTACTCGCCGTCGGGACGGTCCTGGACGTAGTCGAGCATCTGCCCGGTGGAGAGCATGTGCACGCCCTCCTTCTCGACTTCGCCGGCGGCGACGAACTCCATCACCTGGGTCACGCAGCCGCACTCGGGGTGGACGAGGAACTCGGCGTCGGGATGGGCGGCGCGCTGGGCGCGGATGTCGTCGGGGCGGATCCCGGCGTGGACATGGCACTCGCCTGGCCAGACGTGCATCGAGTGGCCGGTCTCGCGCTCGACGTAGGAGCCGAGCCACATGTCGGGGCCGAAGAGGATCTCGGTCTCGGGGCCGTGCTCGCGCAGGATGTGCTCGACGACCTTGACCGCGTTGGAGGAGGTGCAGCAGTAGTCGGTCTCCGCCTTCACCTCGGCCGAGGTGTTGACGTACATGACGACGACCGCGTCGGAACCGTGGCGCGCCTTCCAGTTGCGCAGCTCGTTGGCGGTGATCGAGTCGGCGAGCGAGCAACCGGCCTCGAGGTCGGGGATCAGCACGGTCTTGTCCGGCGAGAGGATCGAGGCCGTCTCGGCCATGAAGTGGACGCCGCAGAAGGCGATCGTCGTGGCGCCCGAGGCGGCGGCCTGGCGCGAGAGCCCGAGCGAGTCGCCGGTGTAGTCGGCGACCTCCTGGATCTCGGGCACCTGGTAGTTGTGGGCGAGGATCACGGCGTCGCGCTCGCGCGCCAGCTCGCGCACCTCGCGCGACATCGCCTCGACCTCCTCCGGGCTGAGGTCGAGCATCGGGACCGGCTCGTTGATCGTCGGCAGCTCTCTCATCTCGGTTGCCTCGAAGGGCCCCTGAGGGGCCCCGCTGGTCGTATGTTCGCTGGCATGGCCTTGGCCTGAGTCCAGTCGAATGAACGCGTCTCGAAGTCTACCTACTCGGGGGCTCGTGGCCCGCGGGTCCTGTCGCGGCAGGTGGGGGTGTCAGCGGCCTCAGCGGCCGGACACCCCCACCTACCGCGCCACCCGCGGGAGGGGCCGAGCAGGCAGACTTCTCATATGCCGGAGCTGCCGGAGGTCGAGATCACGGTGCGGCGGATCGGCGCCGCCGTGCGCGGCGCGACCGTCGAATCGGCTCTGGCGCCGGGGATGAACGTGATGAAGACCTTCGAGCCGCCGCTGGACGACCTGGTCGGCCGGGAGGTAACGGCGGTCCGCCGCGTCGGCAAGATGCCGCTGGTCGAGCTCGGCGGGCTGGCGCTGCTGATCCACCTGATGTCGGCTGGGCGCCTGCGTGTTTTCGACAAGCGCGTGTCGCTCAAAGACCGGGCGTCGCGGGTGCTCGTTCGGCTCGAGGACGGGCGTGAGCTGCGGCTGCGCGAGTTCGGCACCAAGCAGCGCGCCTGGGCGAAGCTGCTGCCGGCCGACGCTGTCGCCGAGGACGAGGTCGTGGCAACGCTCGGCCCCGAAGCCTGGCCCGCTCCCCCGCTCGACGCCTTCGCGGCGGCGATCGGCCAGCCGCGCCACCTACACCCGCTGCTGCGCCACCAGCGCGACTTCGCCGGCATCGGCCGCTCCTGGGTCGACGAGATCCTGTGGGAGGCGCGCCTCTCGCCGTTCAAGCAGGGCTCGGAGCTGAGCGACGAAGAGATCGAGCGCCTTCATGCCTCGCTGCACGTGCTCGGCGACGCGATCGAGCACTACGAGCGGACGATCGGCCCCGAGCTGCCCGACAAGCTGCCGATGCCGCTGAAGATCCACAAGCGCGAGGGCGAGCCCTGCCCGCGCTGCGGCACGACGATCGAGGCCGTCTACTTCGCCGAGCACCAGACCAACTACTGCCCGAAGGAGCAGACCGGTGGCCGGGTTCTGAAAGACCGCCGATTGTCTCGATTGCTGAAGTGAGAGGGACGGGTGCCCCTCCGACGGAACCCGCCGCCGGTTACGCGGCGAGGGACGGTCGGGCGGGTTGGCTCACAAGTTCCGCTGGAGGGGCACCCGTCCCTCTACGACAGGTCGATGAGCATGCTGAAGTCGAGCGTCGGGGCCGAGTGGGTGAGAGCGCCGACGGAGATGAAGTCCACGCCCGCTTCCGCGATCCCTCGCACCGTTTCGAGCGTCACGCCGCCCGAGGCCTCCAGCTTCGGGGTGTCGGAGCCCTGGTCGTCGCGAAGCTTCACCGCGTTGCCCAAAGTCTCCGGGTCCATGTTGTCGAGCAGCAGGCGGTCGGCGCCGGCTCCCAGGGCGTAGGCGACCTCGTCGAGGTCGCGGCACTCGATCTCCAGTGGCATCTCGGGCTGGGCGGTGCGGGCGGCGTGGATCGCCTTGGCGACGCCGCCGGCGAGGGCGACGTGGTTCTCCTTGATCAGGATCGCGTCGTGGAGGCCCATGCGGTGGTTGACGCCGCCGCCCGCCGCGACGGCGGCCTTCTCCAGCGCCCGCAGCCCCGGCGTCGTCTTGCGCGTATCGAGGATCCGCGCGCCGGTCCCGGCGACCGCCTCGACGAAGCGCGCGGTCAGCGTCGCCACCCCGGAGAGATGCCCGAGGAAGTTGAGCGCCACCCGCTCCGCCGCCAAGAGCCCGGCCGCCGACCCGCTCGCCAGCGCTACCTCGGCCGGCACCCCCTCGCGCCACTGCCCCTCGACCACCAGCTTGTCGACGTCCTCCACCCCACACTGCCGCATCGTCTCGGCGACGAGATCGAGCCCGAACACAACCCCCGCCTGCTTCTGCACGATCCGCGCCCGACCCCTCGCCCCCTCCGGCACCGTGGCCGCCGAAGTCACGTCGCCGCTGCCGACGTCCTCTGCGAGCGCCCGTCTCACGACAGGCTCGATTTCAAGTAGATGTGCCAATTTGCAGGGATATTTCAAGTCTTGTTGCTAGTAGTTGCAAGTAGATGCAAGTAGGCGCTATCCGCTTTTCAGCCGCCAGTATGCGCGCGGGTCTTTCGGCGACTTGCCGACCCACTCGACGACCCCGGCATCCGCGAGGGTCCTGAGCTCCTTCTGGGCAAGCGGTCGCGAGATGCCCAGGGCCTCCCTGACCTCGCCGGTGCTCATCCGGCCCTCCGATCGCAGCATCCGCGCGATCGCGCGCGCGTGCTCGGGGAGGCGTTCGTCGAGCCGCCGGTCCACCGGCTCGGCCAGCAGCTGCAGCTCGACGCTGCCCGAGGTCTGCCGGTAGATCGGGTCGTTCAGTCCCGCCTGCCGCATCTCGTCGAACATGCGGCGAATGCCCTCGCCCAACTCCTGGCCGAGGTTGAGATCGGCGCAGACGCGCGCGATCCGCGGGTTCCTGGCGAAGCGCATGGTTTCCAGCGGATGATCGAGGTCCACCAGGCCGGGGAAGCGACCGGGGCTCGAGATCTCGATCCGGTCGTCGAAGATCTCGACCCTGATGTGGTCGCCGACCATGCTGTACGAGCGGTGCACGGCTGCGTTGACGATCCCCTCCAGCCAGGCGTCGGGGGGGACCAGCGGAACGTCCTCGAAGGCCCCGCCGCCGCCGAGCGCCCTGCGGGTCGGCTGTAGTCGCTCGACCTCCTCCCTGGCCCGCTGGAGTTGCGATGGAATCGGCCCTTCGAGTTTCACGTCCTCCACCAGTTGCTGCCGGGCCCCGGTGCCGCGCTCGCGCCCCCGGTACCGCAACACCCTGATGAGCGCCTCGGGAAGGAATGCTTGCGGCTCCCGGGCGAAGAGAAGGCAGCCGGCGATCGTGAGCTGGTCGCCGGCTGCCAGGCCGCGCGCGTGCAGGAGACGTTTCGAGTCCGGCGCGCCCATGGCGATCGCATAACCCTCGAGCAACGCCTCGTCGACCAGATCGAGAGACCCGCCGGAGGGACCCGCCTCATAGCTGGCCTGCCCCTTGTCGAAGAGCAGCTCCCGCCGCTGGGCGAAGTTGAGCTTGCGATTCTCGTCGCCGACCCGCAGAAAGACCTCGTCCTTCTGGTTGGCATGCACGGCATCGCCGGGCTCGACCTCGAACACCAGCAGCCGGCCGGGCTCACCCGTGCGATCGATGCAATCCACCAGACGATGCTTGGCTCGCACCGGGGGGACGCAGAAGTCGATGTTCGCCTGGAGCTGCGCGTTGCGACGCTCGGGGTTCGGGGGGGCCTCGACCTCACCGTCGGACAAGCCAACGATCAGGACGCCTCCATCCGCATTGGCGAAGCCGATCAGCGCGTTTGCAAGATCCTTGGACGCAACCCGACTCGACTTTCGCTCCAGCCACTGATCCTCTCGCAGCGACGCGAGTTGGGCGCCAACCTGGCCGGGCGGTGCGCTGAGCGCATTTTCGACGGCGGTCGTTCCCATGCAGCTTACTTGCAATTATTGCATGTAGGTTTTAAGTAGGTGACCTTGGCCAAGGGAAGGCCTGCCTCTCACGTCTGACAGCCCCAGGGCGTTTAATCCCCTGAGTGACCGCGCTGCCGCCATTTCAGAGCCTGCTGGACGACCACGCCGCCGACGTGATGGCGGTGCTGCGCGGGGCCGTGGGGCGGGCGGACGCCGAGGACTGCTTCCAGGAGACCTTCCTGGCGGCGCTGCGGGCCTATCCGCGGCTGGACGACGACCGCAACCTGCGCGGCTGGCTGCTGACGATCGCGCACCGCAAGGCGATCGACCACCACCGCGCCAACGGGCGGCGGCCGCTGCCGGTCGCCGAACCGGAGGAGCTCGGCGGCGTGACGGCCGAACCCGAGCTCGACGAGGGCCTATGGGCGCTGGTCGGGGGGCTGCCGCCGAAGCAGCGCGCCGCCGTCGCCCTGCGCTACGCCTGCGACCTCCCGCACGCCGAGATCGCCGCCGCGCTCGGCTGCTCGCCGGAGGCGGCGCGGCGCAGCCTGCACGAGGGGATGAAGCGGCTGAGGTCCGAGTTCGGAGGAGAGCGGCGAAAGGAGCCGGCATGAAGAGGAGCCTCGAAAGACTGAGCGAGCGCGCCGCCGCCGAGGGCCTGCTCGACGTCGCCTACGCGACCGTCGACTCGCCCTTCGGCCCGCTGCTGGTCGCGACCACGCCGCGCGGCCTGGTCAAGCTCAGCCTGCCCAACTACGACGCCGGGGAGGCGCTGGAGGAGCTCGCCGCGCGGATCTCGCCGCGGGTGCTCGAGGCGCCGGCGCGGCTCGACGACGCCCGGCGCCAGCTCGACGCCTACTTCGACGGGCGCCTGCGCGAGTTCGAGCTGCCGCTCGACTGGCGGCTCAGCAGGGGCTTCCGCCTGCGCGCCGCGCGGGCGATCCACCGCATCCCCTACGGCCGCACCCGCAGCTACACGGACATCGCCCGCAGCGCCGGCAACGAGCGCGCGGTGCGCGCCGCCGGCACCGCCTGCGGGGCCAACCCGATCCCGATCGTCGTCCCCTGCCACCGCGTGCTGCGCAGCGGCGGCGCGCTCGGCGGCTACGGCGGCGGCCTGCCGATGAAGGAAGCGCTGCTGAAGATGGAGGGTGTGCTCCCCGAGGGGGAGTAGCATCCGTCGCTCAAGCGGATCGGCGGCAGGGCCGATACGGGAGGCGTGGATCGGAGCACCGACACGACCGCGCAGACCCACAGCGACCGCATCGCCCGCGCGGCCTGGTTCTGCGCCTTCGTCCTCCCCCTCGCCCTCGCCGCCCTGCTGCTCGGCGTGAAGTCATCCCAGGCGGCCTCTCCGCCCCCCGAACCGGCGCCCCTCGCCTTCGAAGAAGAACTATTCGAAGACGAAGAAGAAACCGAAGAAGAGGACGAAGCCCAGCTCGAAGCCGAATTCGCCCAGGCGGAATGCGAAACCGCCGAAGAAGAAGCGACGGAAGGCGAAATCACGGCCGCCGAAGCGAAGGAACTCTGCGCCGAAGCCGAAGAAGCGGCCGCGGAAGCCGAGGCCGGCCCGAGCACCACCGCCCCCGCCCGGTGCGCCCTGCGCAGCGCCCACGCCCACGCCGTCCTCCGCCACCACCGCCTAAAGCTGACGATCGGCTACACGAGCTCATCGCCGACCCCGGCAACGGTCGAAGTCCGCTCCGGCGCCAGGCGCCTCGCCTCAGTCCACCGCAAGCTCGGCAAGAGCGGCGTCATCCGAATCACGAAGAAACTCGCAAGCAAGCGAATCAAGCGCGTCACGGTCAGCTTCAAGACCCCGTCCTGCGGCCAGCTTCAAGCCAAGCCCACCAAGGTCCGCTGATCATCCGGCGGTGCGTTCGCTCCTTGTCGCGCTCAGCGCAACAAACAGCGAACGGGCTCGGCGAGGGGCGGGTGCCCCTCCAGCGGAACTTGTGAGCCAATCCGCCCGACCGTCCCTCGCCGCGTAACCGGCGGCGGGTTCCGTCGGAGGGGCACCCGCCCCTCGCCCGCCCCCATGACCCGGTGCGGCGGCAGCCCCGCCTATTTGGCGGACGACGCAGCCGTCTTGTTCAGGTAGTCCCGAATGAAGTCGTCGAGGTCGCCGTCGAGCACCCGCTGCGCGTCGCCCGCCTCGTGGCCAGTGCGATGGTCCTTCACCCGCTGGTCGGGGTGCAGGAAGTAGCTGCGAATCTGCGAGCCCCAGGCGACGTCCTTGACCTCGCCGCGCTCCTTCGCCAGCTCTTCCGCCCGTTTGCGCTCCTCCAGCTCGATCAGCTTCGAGCGCAGCAGCTGCATCGCCACCGCCTTGTTCTGCGTCTGCGAGCGCTCGTTCTGGCACTGCACGACGACGCCGGTCGGCTCGTGCGTGATCCGCACCGCCGAGTCGGTCTTGTTGACGTGCTGGCCGCCGGCGCCGGAGGCGCGGTAGGTGTCGATCCGCAGGTCGGCCTCGTCGATCTCCACGTCCACGCCCGCGTCGACCAGCGGCCCGACGTCGACCTGGGCGAAGCTCGTGTGGCGGCGGGCCGAGGAGTCGAAGGGGGAGATCCGCACCAGCCGGTGCACGCCGCGCTCGGCGGCGAACAGCCCGTAGGCGTTCTCGCCGTGGGCGAGGAAGGTCGCCGACTTGAGGCCCGCCTCCTCCCCGGGAGAGGCCTCCTTCATCTCGATCTCGAAGCCGCGCCGCTCGGCCCAGCGCAGGTACATCCGCAGCAGGATCTCCGCCCAGTCCTGGGAGTCGGTCCCGCCCGCCCCGGCGTGCACCGAGACGACCGCGTCGCCGGCGTCGTAGCGGCCGCTGAACAGGCGCGCCTCTTCCAGCTCGGCCAGCCGCGACTCGACCGCGGCGAGCTGAGTCTCCAGCTCGGCCGCCATCTCCTCGTCCTCGGCGGCCATCTCGGCCAGCTCGTCGAGGTCGCCGGCCTCGGCTTCGAGCTCCTCGAAGGTCTTCAGCCGGCGCTGGGCGCGCGCGTGCGCCGACGAGGTGCGCGCGGCCGCCTCCTGGTCGTCCCAGAAGCCGGGCCGGCCCATCTCCTCCTCCAGCCGCTCCGCTTCGTCCCGCAGCGAGGCCGGGTCAAAGATAGTCCGCGAGCAGCTTCAGCTGGCCGCGGATCTCGGCGAGCCGCGCGGGCACCGACTCGGTCTGCGCGGCATCGGCCATGCCGAGAGCTTACTCAGCGGCGACCCCATGATCGAAGCCGCCCGCATGCAGGGCCGCCCTGCGGTCCTCGAAGGGCCGCCAGCTCAGCACCCGGTGGTCGCGCATCTCGAACATCCAGGCCATCTCGTCCGTCGACGCGTGCGAACCGTCCTCGGCCCAGCGCCAGACCCGCCGGATCAGCGCCACGGCGGTCCCGCCACCCGACTCCGTCCCTTCCTCGTACAGCTCCTCCAGCTCGATCGTCTGCTGCACCCCCCCGGGCTTCCGCGTCGCCCAAAGCCGCGCCGCCTCCCGCCCCTTCCGCAACCCCTTCATGGAGTGAAGCTCAACCTCAGGATCGAGCACGGAAACAAACGCATCCAGGTCGCGCTCGTTGAACGCGCGGATGAACTCGCGAATGGGGTCATGGCTCACGGGCGCCAGCATAGAGGCGATCCCGGTAGGGCCGGAACGTCTTGTACCTTTTCGTCGACTGCCCCGGGCGACAGCCCTACCACGAACCTTCGGAAAGGTTAAGTGGAGGCCCTACCGGGATCGCCTCGTCGACGCCCTCAGGCCCCGTGGCACTTCTTGTACTTCTTCCCGCTGCCACACCAGCACGGGTCATTCCTGCCGATGTCTTTCTCGCGCTCGTCCTTCACCACCGTCTCGACCACCTCCTGCGGAGGCGCGCCGTTGCCGCCTCCGTTCGGGCCGATCCCGCCTTCGGTGACGACGCCGCCGCCGGCCGCGACCTCCTGCAGGGCCGATGGCTGCGCGTCGGGCCTGCCGCCGGAGTAGTCGAGCGCGGTCGGCGCGCCGGCGCCCCCACCGCCGAACACGCCTTCGATCTGCTGGCCGGGGTCGAGTTCGATCTCGGCGTTGAAGATCAGCTTGCTGAATTCCTCCCAGATCGAGTGCATCAGCTCCTCGAACATCGCGAAGCCTTCGTTTTTGTAGGCGACCAGCGGGTCGATCTGGGCGAAGCCGCGCAGGTGGATGCCCTCGCGCAGGTAGTCCATGTCGTAGAGGTGCTCGCGCCAGCGGTTGTCGATCACCTGCAGCAGGATCGAGCGCTCCAGGTAGCGCATCAGCTCCTCGCCGAGCTCGGACTCGCGGCCGTCGTAGGCGCTCATCGCGTCTTCGTCGAGCTCGTCCTTGAGCTTTTCGCGGTCGACCGACTCCGGCGTCAGCTCACCGACCTCGACGCCGACCGGCCAGATCTGGCGCAGCTGCGTCTCCATCCCCGGCATGTCCCACTCTTCGAGGTCGTCGCCGGGGGTGTACTCGTCGACGAGGCGCTCGATCACCCCCTCGAGCTCGTCGCGGGCGATGTCGGACATGTCGCGCCCCTCGAGGATCTCGCGCCGGTACCTGTAGACGACGCGGCGCTGCTCGTTCATCACGTCGTCGTACTCGAGCACCCGTTTGCGGATCAGGAAGTTCTGCTCCTCGACCTTCTTCTGCGCGCCCTCGACCGTTTTCGTCAGCATCTTCGCCTCCAGCGGCATCTCCTCGCCCTCCTCGTCCACCGGACCCAGCCGGTCGAGGATCTTGTAGATGCGTTCGCCGGAGAAGAGCCGGATCACGTCGTCTTCGGCGGAGAGGAAGAAGCGCGTCTCCCCCGGGTCCCCCTGGCGCCCGGAGCGGCCGCGCAGCTGGTTGTCGATGCGGCGCGATTCGTGCCGCTCGGTGCCGCAGATGTAGAGGCCGCCGAGCTCGCGCACCTCATCGGCCTCGGCCTTGCACCGCGGCTCCAGCTCGGCGACCTTCGCCGCGAACGCCTCCTCGTAGCCGTCGTCGCCGGAGTTCACGCCCGCCTGCTTTAGCGCTTTGTGCGCCATGTGCTCGGGGTCGCCGCCGAGCTTGATGTCGACGCCGCGGCCGGCCATGTTGGTCGCGATCATCACCGCGCCCCTGCGGCCCGCTTCGGCGATCCGCTCGCCCTCTTTCTCGGCGTGCTCGGGCTTCGCGTTGAGCACCGCGTGCTCGATCCCGTTGCGCTTCAGCTCGGCGGAGATCATCTCCGAGACCTCGACCGAGACGGTGCCGACGAGGATCGGCTGGCCCTTCTCGTGGCGGGCGAGGATCTCCGCCAGCACGGCCTTCCACTTGCCGTCCTTGGTCTTGAAGATCTGGTCGTTGAGGTCGGCCCGGACCATCGGCCGGTTGGTCGGCACCTCGACCACCGGCACTTCGTAGATCTTCATGAACTCGGTCGCCTCGGTGAGCGCGGTGCCGGTCATCCCGGCGAGCTTGTCGTAGAGGCGGAAGTAGTTCTGCAGGGTGATCGTCGCCAGGGTCTGATTCTCCTCGCCGATCGCCACGCCCTCCTTCGCCTCGACCGCCTGGTGCAGGCCCTCCGACCAGCGCCGGCCCTCGAGGATGCGGCCGGTGAACTCGTCGATGATCATCACCTCGCCTTCGACCACGGCGTAGTCCTTGTCCTTGCTGTAGAGGGACTCGGCTTTCAGCGCCTGGCCGAGGTGGTTGACGAGCGTGCCGTGCTCGCTCAGGTAGAGGTTGTCGACGCCGAGGAACTCCTCCGCCCGCTTCACCCCGCGCTCGGTCGGCGAGACCGTCTTGTGCTTCTCGTCGTATTCGTAGTCGTAGTCGGCCTCGGAGGTGTCCTTCGATTCGCCCAGCGATTTGAGCCGGTCTTTCGCCGGCCGCCCCTCCATCTGGCGGGCGAGGCGGGCGAACTGGTAGTAGATCTGCGCCGCCTGTTCGGGCGCGCCGGAGATGATCAGCGGCGTCCGCGCCTCGTCGATCAGGATGTTGTCGACCTCGTCGACGATCGCGAAGTGGTGGTCGCGCTGCACGCAGTGCTCGATCGCTTCGGCCATGTTGTCGCGCAGGTAGTCGAAGCCGAACTCCGAGTTGGTGCCGTAGACGACGTCGCAGGCGTATTTGACCCGGCGCGCGTCGTGGTCGTCGGAGTCCTGGATCGAGGCGACCGTGACCCCGAGCGCGTCGTAGATCGGCTTCATCCATTCGGCGTCGCGGCGGGCGAGGTAGTCGTTGACGGTGACCACGTGGACGCTTTCGCCGCCCAGCGTGTTGAGGAAGACCGCCAGCGTCGCGGTCAGCGTCTTGCCCTCGCCGGTCTTCATCTCGGCGATCGCCCCGTCGTGCATCGCCATGCCGCCGACCAGCTGCACGTCGAAGTGGCGCTGGCCGAGCGTCCGCTTCGCCGCCTCGCGGGTCAGCGCGAAGGCCTCCGGCAGCAGGTCGTCGAGCGACTCGCCGCCGCGCGCCCGCTCGCGCAGCTTGTCGGCCTCCTCGCGCAGCTCCTCGTCGCCGAGCACTTCCATCTCCGGCTCGATCCCGCCGATCTGCTTGGCCCGCTTCTCGTAGGCCTTGAATTTCCTGCCCTCGCCGACGCGCAGAGCGCGGGTGACCATGTCCCTGGCGTTAGCCATGGCTCAAGGGTAGCTGCCCGGCGGCGGGGTGTCGCTCAGGCTTCTGCCGCGCGGCCCCGCAGCTGGTTGACCAGCCGCCGCGTCCTGCTCCGCTTGCGCCGCTTCTCCCGGTGCTTCTTGACCTGGCGGCGGATGTCCTCGGCCAGTTCGTGGACGCTGTGACCCATCTCGGGCGAAGACTCCTTGGCATGCAGCGTCACGCCCTTCAGCCGCAGCGTCGCCTCGGCGACCTGGCTGTCGGCGATCGCCGGGTTGCGCTCTTCCCAGAGGGTCACGTCGAGCGTCGCGAATTCGGAGACCTGCCGACCGACGCGGCCGAACCGCTTGTTCACGTGCTCCCTCAGCTCGTCGTCGATCTCGACGTTGCGCCCACGCACCTCGATCCGCATGATCTGCCTCCTCTGTTGGGTCTGGCTCGATGCTACGCCCGTACCCGGTTTTGGGCAATGGGGTTTTCTACGGAGGTTGGGGGGTGGGGAGGGTCGGGCATCCCCCTATGAGAACCCGCCGGGGGACGCAGCGGCGGGGTGTCCCCCTGCGAGAACCCGCCGCCGGTTGCGCGGCAGGGTGCGGGCGGGCGGGTTGGCTCACAAGTTCTCTCCGGGGGACACCACGCCGCTGCTTCGCGAGAACCCACCGCGAGGAGGGGGCCGGGCATCCCCCGTAGAGAACTTGTGAGCCTGCCGACGGTTTGACCCTTGTCCGCGCAGCCGGTGGCGTGTTCTCGTAGGGGGATGCCCGGCCCCCTCCCTACAGCCGCCGCGAGAAGGTGATTGCCGCCACCCGGACGCTTCCGGCTTGGCGGAGGGCTTGGGCGCAGGACGAAAGCGTCGCGCCGGTGGTCAGGACGTCGTCGACGAGGAGGACGCTGCGCGGGGCCTCGCCGCGGGCTTGAATGACCGGCGGGTGGCCTACTCGCTGGGCGCGGCGCTTGCCGACCTGGCGGCCGCTGCCGCGGCGCGTGAGGCAGGCGGACAGCGGCAGGCCTGTCTTCAGCTCCAGAGCTTGCGCTATCTCCACGGCCGGATCGAAGCCCCGGCCGACGGAGCGCAGGCGAGCCGTCGGCGCCGGGACGATCGTGCCGCTGAGCAGGACGCCGGGGGCCAGCCACTGCATGCGGTCCGCCATCAGCTCGGCGACCGGCAGCAGGCGGCGGAACTTCAGCGCCGCGACGACGTCGCGAGCGACCCCCTCGTGGGAGGCCGAGGACCAGGCGCGGTCGACCCCCGGCGGCCCCGCCCCCTCGAGCGGATCCATCGAGGCCAGGCGCCGCGAGCAACGAGTGCACAGCGTCGCCTCGGAGCGACAGCTTCGACCGCAGGCGGCGCAGAGCGGAGGGACAAGACCGGTGGCGACTGCATGAAGGAGCTTCATGCCCCAAGCATCCGGAGCACGGACACACACGTGGCGCGCCAGATGTCATTTTTCCGTCACGCCTTTCCAGCGAATATGAGACGAGCATCTCCCACGTAGCAGAGCCCCTATCCAAGCTCTACGCAAAGCCGAAGCGATCCGCGCGCCATCACCTTCGCGCCCCCGTCTGTAGGGCGGCGTAGGGCGTGTCCCGTGTAGTGGGTGCGGGGTGTCCCCCGAAGAGAACTTGTGAGCCGGGGCGCCCGCCCGCACCCTGCCGCGCAACCGGCGGCGGGTTCTCGTAGGGGGATACCCCGCACCCACTCGCCTCGTACCCATCCCACGCCACTACGCCCGCGCGAAAATGCCCCCGACGAGGATCGACTTCGGCGGCAGCTCCGCCCCTTCGAGCAGGATCGCGTCGCGCACGATCGAGCCCTCGCCGACGCGGCAGCCGTCGCCGACGATCGCCGGCCCGTCCAGCTTCACGCCCTCGCCCAGCTCGACCCGCTCGCCGACCAGCGCCGGCGCCGTCGCCTCGGTCCCCTCCAGCGGGCTGGCCGCGCGCACGCCCTCCGCCACCTCGGGCGCCCCCGCCTCGACCGCGACCGCGCCGCTCAGCGCGTCCATGTTGCCCTGGCGCAGCTCGCCGAGGTTGCCGATGTCGTTCCAGTAGGCGTCGATCTCGTGCGAGTAGAAGGGCACGTCGGCCTCCAGCAGCGCCGGGAAGACGTCCTTCGCCCAGTCGGCGAACTCGGGCGGGTCGTCGGGGCCGGCGTCGTTGCTCGTCCCCGGCGCGGGGAAGTGGTCGAAGATCTCGGCCCGGAACATGTAGATGCAGGTGTTGGCCAGGTCGGAGAGCGCCTCGGCCGGGTCGGGCTTCTCCTGGAAGCCCTGGATGCGGCCGTCGGCGCCGGCGATCACGACGCCGAACTGGTCGGTCTCGGCGACGCGCTTGGTCGCCATCGTGACCAGCCCCTCGTGCGACTCGTGGAACTCGCGCATCGCGGCCAGGTCGATGTCGGTCAGCGCGTCGCCGGCCAGGACGAGGAAGGAGTCGCCGAGGAAGTCCGCCGCCTTGCGCACTCCCCCCGCCGTCCCCAGCAGCTTCTCCTCGTGGCTGTAGGAGAGCCGCAGGCCGAAGTCCGAGCCGTCGCCGAAGTGGCCTTCGATCAGCTCCGGGAACCAGTGCAGGTTGGCGATCGCCTCGCCGAAGCCGTGGCGGGCGAGCAGCCGCGCCCCGTGCTCCATCACCGGACGGTTGAGCACCGGCACCATCGGCTTCGGCATCGCGTAGGTGATCGGCCGCAGCCGGGTGCCCAACCCCGCCGCCAAGATCATCGCTTTCATGGTTGACCCGCCGCCCCCGGACGCGGGAGCGAATGTCTGTCCATATCTGATTCCTCAGACATTCGCGGGAGCAGAGGAGGCGGCGGTGATTAGTAGCGGTAGTGGTCCGGCTTGTAGGGGCCCTCGACCGGGATGCCGAGATAGGCGGCCTGCTCCTCGCTCAGCTCGGTGAGGCTGACGCCGAGCGCCGCCAGGTGCAGCCGCGCGACCTTCTCGTCGAGGTGCTTGGGCAGCACCGTGACCTGCTTGGCCGTGAGCCCGTCGGGCTGGCCGTAGAGCTCGATCTGCGCGATCACCTGGTTGGTGAACGAGTTCGACATCACGAAGCTCGGGTGGCCGGTCGCGTTGCCGAGGTTGAGCAGGCGGCCCTCCGAGAGCAGCACGATCGAGTGGCCGTCGGGGAAACGCCACTCGTCGACCTGCGGCTTGACGTTGACCCTCTCCGCCGGCCCGGATTCGAGCCCGGCGACGTCGATCTCGTTGTCGAAGTGGCCGATGTTGCCGACGATCGCGTTGTGCTTCATCCGCGCCATGTGGTCGGCGGTGATGATGTCCTTGTTGCCCGTGGCGGTGACGAAGATGTCGGCCGTCTCCACGACCTCCTCCAGCGTCCGCACCTCGTAGCCCTCCATCGCCGCCTGCAGCGCGCAGATCGGGTCGATCTCGGTGACGATGACCCGGGCGCCCTGGCCGCGCAACGACTCGGCGCAGCCCTTGCCGACGTCGCCGTAGCCGCAGATCACGGCGACCTTGCCGCCGATCATCACGTCGGTCGCGCGGTTGATCCCGTCGACCAGCGAGTGGCGGCAGCCGTAGAGGTTGTCGAACTTCGACTTGGTCACCGAGTCGTTGACGTTGATCGCCGGGAACAGCAGGTCGCCGGTCTCCGCCAGCTGGTAGAGCCGGTGCACCCCGGTCGTCGTCTCCTCGGTCACGCCCTTGATCCCCTCGGCCACCTTGGTCCAGCGCTCCGGGTCCTCCTCGAGCGAGCGCCGCAGGGTCTCGAGCACGACGCGGAGCTCCTCCGAGTCGGCGGACTCGGGGTCGGGCACGGCGCCCGCCTTCTCGAACTCGACCCCCTTGTGGACGAGCAGCGTGGCGTCGCCGCCGTCGTCGAGGATCATGTTCGGGCCCTCGCCCTCGGGCCACAGCAGCGCCTGCTCGGTGCACCACCAGTACTCCTCCAGCGTCTCGCCTTTCCAGGCGAAGACGGGGATGCCGGCGGCGGCGATCGCGGCCGCGGCGTGGTCCTGGGTGGAGAAGATGTTGCAGCTGGCCCAGCGGACCTCGGCGCCGAGCGCGACCAGGGTCTCGATCAGCACGGCGGTCTGCACGGTCATGTGCAGCGAGCCGGTGATCCGCGCCCCCTTCAGGGGCTGCTCTGCCGCGTACTCCTCGCGGGTCTGCATCAGGCCGGGCATCTCGACCTCGGCGAGGGCGATCTCCTTGCGCCCGAATTCGGCCAGGTCGAGGTCGGCGACTTTGTGTTCAGTGGCGGGTGAGGTGGCGGTTGCCATGTTTCCTTTCGTCTTTTCCGGTCGCGGACAAGGATACGAAGAAACGGGCGCCGCGCGCGGCGGAGGCGACTAGACCGCGGCCCCCGCCGAGGCCGCGGCCCGGGAGACGGCGTGTGCGACGACCTCGTTCTCGAGCTCGGGCGGCACCGCGTAGAGGGCGCAGACCAGGCGCTCCGCGGCCTCGACCAGGGATCGGCCCTGGTTCAGGAGCGAAGCGACCTCCGTCCCCGTCTCTTCGACATCCGCCTTGAAGCGATCGACGTCGCGCGGCACTTCCGCCGCGAGCAGGTCGGCGGGCATCAGCTTCTTCGGGTCCGCCAGCAACTCCGCGAGCAGCATCAGCTTGGGAGTCGGCCCGGTGACCCTTGCGACCACCTTGCGACGGTAGGCGAAGGTCAGCAGCCCGTGCTCGTAGACCGGCTTGCCGAGAACGCCATCGGTCTCGATCGTGGCGTCCAACTCAGGGTCGACGCGGACGGAGACGCGCCGCTTCTTCGGCAGCGCGTCCACGAAGGCGGTCGCAACCGGATCGACCGGCCCGGTCGACCACGGGTCCTTGACCGCGCGGGAGAGAGAGGAAAAGCGATCGCGGTACGGCAGGAGCGCGCGTCGGTTGTCGGCGATCGCCCGAACAAGGATTTCAAGCGCCTGAGCGGCCTCAATCGCCTCCGGGGCGTCGGCTGCGAGTCCCGACTTGCCGGCCCCGCGGAGATCGGCCGCGATCTCGGCGGCAAGGGCAACCGCCCCGTCGACCTCCCCCCTGCCGAGCGCCTTGCGAAGCGCTGCCGGGCGTTTTCCCGCGGCGGCGCCGAGCTCGACGCTCCGGTACGGGATTTCCTTCATCCGCTTCGGCTCGTAGTTGCGCCAGACATCGCGCGGGGCCTTGCCTCGGATCGAGTACCAGAGGTCGAGCAGCTCGGAGTTGAGCAGGCCGCCCAGGTAGGCGACAGACAGATCGTCTTGGCGAGGAACTACGAGCGTCGTCTTGTTTGAAGGCTGCCACTCGCCTTGCTCGTCAATACCGAACCGACCCCGATCCGTCCGATAAAGGGCTATCACCTTCGGCCGTTGCAGTAGTTCTCGGTCGCGTGGCCAGGCGCATTCCCACCAATGCCGGGATCTGTTTCGAAGGATCTCAGCCCTGGCGGCAAGTACCGGGCGCCACTTCTCCAACTCCGTGAGCACCTCGGCGGGAGGGCTGTCGTCACGACCCATCCAAATCAGGCTCGTGTGTTCGTCTTCATCGAGTGCGCCGTAGAGGATCGCCGACGGCTCAATGCTGTGCGCCAGGCAACCGGGGTTCCTATCCCACGGGGACCGCCGCTCGGCTCTACGGGGAAGCTCAAGGATCGGATCGCCAAGCGCCACGCTAGCGGCCTCGACTGCGCGAAGCGCTGCCGGATTCGACTGCTGTAGCCGTTTCCGAATCCGCGGCGAATATGCGTCGGCACCGGTCTCAATGCCGCGGACGATGGTGAAGCGTTCGTCAAGAGGAGCCACCACGGTCGCCGCGTCGGCAACGACTGCCTCCAAATGAGCCACGACCCGCGACCCCACGTCCTTCGCGCCGTGCTTGATCGGCCAGGGGCGGTCGGCAGCGAGGTCGCTCTGCCTGACGTCGTGCACGTGGATGCCGGCCCTGCGCCCCTGTCGACCATCGGCGCGCCTGGCCATCTCGGCGAGCAGCGCCGCTCGCTCCGGCGGCCTCCCCTCGGCGTCGCCATTGAGCGCCTCCGCGGCAAGCGTCTCGTCCTCGAGCGCGACCACTCGCATCTTGTGCGACTTACCCGCCTCCGCCCTGGTCGCGAGGAGAATCGCGCTCTCCAGGGTCGGCGTCGGCGCCCGCCGGCGGCGCGTCCGAGCCTCCTCGCTGGGTGCGAACAGGCGGTAGCCGCCGAACAGGAACAGCTCGTCGAGCCGCAGGGTCGCCGCCAGCTTCTCGCGCAGCCAGTCGGCGTTGCCCGCATTCATCCAGCCCGCCGGGACGATCACGCAGAGCCTGCCGCCGGGGGCCAGCAACTCGGCGGCCATGAAGAGGAAGTAGTAGAGGTAGTCGCTCTTGCCGCGATAGGTCCCCTTCCAGGCGTCGATCTGCCTCAGCCTTTCGAATAGCGGCCGATTGTTCGCCTCCGCCACGTAGGGCGGGTTGCCGACGATCAGGTCGAAGCCGCCGGCACGGATGCGATCGAATGCCGCCTGCTTCTCGGGGTCGAGGGTACCGACGAGGCCAAACCGTCGGTCCGGCTTCAGGAGCGCGTGGTCGGCGCGCTGCTCGGGTGCGAGTCCCTCGAGGCTCGCCGCCGCAGTTGGCTTCGCCTTGAGCGCGTCCTCGTGAACCACGCTGAGCACGAACGAGGGAACCTCGCGACGCTCGTGGGAAAGCGCTCCCAGCAGCCGCGAGACCTGAAGCAACAGGTTGATCTCGGTCAGGTAGTAGGGGAAGGGACTGATCTCGAGCGCATGGATGCCTCGGGCGATGGCGGATAGGGCGTCGAGCTGGAGATCCGCATCTCCGGCCAGCGCGCCGGAGTCATCGATCAGCCGGCGCGCGATCTCGACGTCGAAACCACCCGAGCCGCTGGCAAAGTCGAACGTCTTGACTGGAAGGCGCTCATCCCCCTCGATGCACATCACGCTCTCGGGGCCGCGAAATCCGGCGCGGTCCAGCATCAATTGAACGACCTCCCGCGGGGTGTAGAACTGCCCGAGCCGGTCTCTGTCGATCTCGTCGACATAGGACTCGTAGAGACCTCCGAGCACGTCCGCGTCGAGGCGATCGAGGGGGAACTGGGTGAACGAGTAGAGAACCTCGACCAGCGGGTCTTCCCGGGGCGCGTACCAGTCGTAGGTCGTCTGGCGCTCGAACAGCCAGTGATAGCGCTGGGCGCCGGCGGCAAAGGCGCTCTTGAGCACCTCCCGCGCTTTTTCGCCCAGTTCCTCGTATACGTCGCGAAAACCGCCGTCGTAGAGCTGCTCCCGGATGAAGCCGGCGTCCTCCCAGGCCCGGTAGAGCAGGATTCTCGCGAGCGTCAACTGCGCGACCCGCAGCGCGTACTGCCGCCATACGCGCTGTTCGAACCTGCCGCCGCTGCGGTACTCGGCCACCGAGCTCGGCAGCGACTTCTCGTCGGTGCTCGGACGAATGTCCTGCGCAATCGCGGCCAGCTCGGCGAGCAGACGTTGCTCGAACCCCGGGTTGAGCTTCATGTGGGTGTCCAGCGTCTCCGGCTGGTTCTCCGCGTCCTCGGACAGCAAGCGTGAGAGGCGACGTAGCTGCTCCACCAAGAGGTCGATGTCGACACGTAGCTCGTCGCCCTTGCTGCGCTCCTCCCACGGAGCCGCCTGGCGGATCGCCTCGATCTTGGCGCCGAGATCGACCCGCCTATGGGAAAAGAGGGCCAAGAAGCGCTCGAATGCCTCGAGGTCAGGGCCGGGCTGGCCTTCGCCGTGAGCGAGGCGCCAGAGCGGCAGCAGAGTGAAGGACAGCGACGGGTCATGGCCCTCGGCCGACCGCCGGTATACACGGAACTCAGCCAGGTTGAAGAGAACGCCGAAGTCGAGGTGGCGCTGGTCTATGTAGGTGCGAATCTGGACCTCATGGTCGGCAAGCCTCTGGCGCGAGCTCTTTGCGTCGAGCACGAACGGGTGCGCGATCAGGTCCATCGGGGTAAAGTCGGGCTTGAGTCCGCTCTTGCTCAGCTGTGGAAAGTAGGCGTCGGCAGGAAAGCCGAGAACCCGTTCGATGATCTCCTGCAGGACTCCCTCGGTCAGCAGCTCCTCGTCGTCCTGGCGGGCGCCGTTGTCCAGATACGTGGCGAAGTCCACGGCGGCGGCGAGGTCACGGTAGATCCGCGGCCGGCGATCGAGGACCGCGACGAGCGCGTCGAGCGCGTCGGCTGAAGGCCGGTCTTTCTTCATCGGAAATTGCGGCTAACCGGCCGGCATCCGGGGTTGGAGCGTCTGCCGACCTCGCTAGGTTGACCGGCATGGATATCTCGGATCGTGTCGCTGAGCTCTCCGAAGAGGAGCTCATCCAGATCCGCAGCGCGGCGACTTGGTACGCGAAGTTCCACGCGCGGATCATCGCCGAGCGAGCGGATGACCCGTCCGCTCAGGCGGTGGCCCAGCGAGATCGCTACCTGAATCTGATCGCGGGGCTGCGCAAGCTCGGCGTCCGGATCGTCGATCCGACGATCCCGGTGACCTCGCTGGTGCCGTTGCGGGACGGCGAGAGCTCGACGACGGACTCTCAGCAGGCCGCCTGACCCTTCAATCCCGCCCGAGCGCGGACTTGAGGCGGTCGATCGCGGCTATCGGCAGGGGGTCGACGCCGCGGGCGGCGGCGAGCTCGAGCGAGACCAGGTCGCCGAGCATCACCGTCCAGAGCAGGCGCTCGCTGCGGGTTTCGCCGGCCGTCTCGATGCGGATCGCGGGGGCGCCGTCGCGCTCCACCTCGGCCGCGGTGAGGTCGAAGCGCAGCCGCTCGCGCGGATGCTGGTCGCGGTCCTCGAGCAGCACCGCCGCCAGCGGCGCGGCCGGCTCGCCCTCCCAGGCGCAGATCTCGTTGTGGTTCGCCTCGGGCAGCTCCGAGCGGAAGGCGGGAAGCTTGGCGTTCTCGTTGACCTGGGTCTTCCAGCGCCGCGCCGCGGCCGCCGTCGGGCCGGCGCCGTGGATCACCGGCAGCCGCCCGCCGATCGCGCCGGCGACCTCGCCGGCGCGATGGCGCAGCTCGTCGCGCTCGCGCTCGAGGAAGGCGGCGGCCGCCTCGACCTCGCCGGCGAGGCGTGGCGCGATCCCGACGGCGGCCGCGACCTCGAGCGCGCAGACGAGCATGTAGGCGACCGCGGTGCGCGGCGCCGGCAGCAGGCCGGGCAGGCCGATCACCGGGTCGCCGGCCTCGCGCGCGCGCTCGGTCAGCGCGCCGCCGGTGCTGGCGACGACGCGGCGGGCGCCGAGCTCCCCGGCGGCGTCGAAGCAGGCGAGCGTCTCCTCGGTCTCGCCCGAGTAGCTGGAGCAGAGCGCCGCCCACCCCTCGCCGGCCCAGCCGGGCAGCCCGTAGCCGCGCACGCTCAGCAGCGGCGCGCTCAGGCGCTCGCCCAGCGCCGCCACGGCGAGGTCGCCGCCGACCGCCGAGCCGCCCATCCCGCAGACGAGCAGCCCGTCCGCCTCGCCGCGCGGCAGCCGCGCCGACTCGACCCGCCAGAGGGCGTCGCGCAGGTGGTCGGGGATGGCGAGGACGTCGTCGAGCATCGCTATGCGGTCACCCTTTCGCCCTCGGCCGCGACCGCTCCCGCGACCTCGGCCCCCGCCGGCACCTCGGCGCCCGGGGAGAGGATCGAGTCGACGAGGCGGGCGTTCTCGCCGACCGTGGCGCCGTCGAGCAGCACCGAGCCCATCACGACCGCCCCCGCCTCGACGCGGCAGCCGGAGCCGACCACGGCGCGCGGGCCGAGCGTCGCCCGGCCGTCGACCTCCGCGTCGGAGGCGACCAGCGTGTCGGGGCCCGACGGCTCGACCCGGGTCGCGACCCGCCGCTCGAGGATGTCCCAGCTCGCCTGCAGGTAGCGCTCGGGGGTGCCGATGTCCATCCAGTAGCCGTCGAGCAGCACCCCGTGCAGGCCGTCGCCGACCAGGCGCGGGAAGACGTCGCGCTCGATCGAGACGTTCTCGCCCGGCGGGATCAGGTCGAGCACCGGCCGCGTCAGCGCGTACATCCCGGCGTTCACCTCGCCGGGCCTGCGCTCGCCGGTCTTCTCGAGGAACTCGAGCACCTCGCCGGCGTCGTTCCTGCTGACCAGCCCGAAGGCCGAGGAGTCCTCGACCGGGTGCAGGCCGAGCGTCGCCGTCGCGCCCAGCTCGTCGTGCGCGCGCAGCAGCGCCGTCAGGTCGAGGTCGGTGAGCACGTCGCCGTTCAGCGCCAGGAAGCGCTCCTCGAGCTGCTCGCCGAGCTCGTCGGCGGCGAAGCGGATCGCGCCGGCGGTGCCGAGCGGCTCGGGCTCGACCGCGTAGCGGATCCGCACCCCCGCCCGCTCCTCCTCCCCCGCCAGCGCCTCGCGCAGCACCTCGGGCATGAAGCCGCAGGCGAGCACCACCTCGGTCACGCCGTGCCCGGCCAGCCACTCGATCATGTAGGCGAGGAAGGGCCGGTCGACCAGCGTCAGCGCCGGCTTCGGCACCCGCTCGGTCAGCGGGCGCAGCCGCGTCCCCTTGCCCCCGACGAGAACGATCGCCTGCATCTCCTAGCGCACCTGGCCGGCGCATACCGGCGTCCTCGGTCGCTCGCGTGCAGAGCACGCCACGCTCGCCGCGTCCTTGGTCTGCTTGGCCATGAACGCTAGGACGGGCTCTGTTCGTACTTTTGATCGACGGACCTGCCGATGCCCTCGTACTCGAAGCCCGCCTCGGTCAGCGCCTTGGCGTCGAGGAAGTTGCGGCCGTCGATCAGCAGCGGCCGCGCCATCCGGCCCGCCGCCTCGCTCCAGTCGAGCTCCGCGAACTCGCCCCACTCGGTGACCAGGACCGCCGCGTCGGCGCCGTCCAGCGCCGCAAGCGCCGACTCGCGCAGCTCGACGCCGTCGAGCAGCTCCCGCGCGGCCTCCATGGCCACGGGGTCGTATGCGACGACCTCGGCGCCTTCTCCTTGGAGTCGCGGAGCCAGCACGAGGCTGGACGCCTCGCGCATGTCGTCCGTGTCGGGCTTGAACGCCAGCCCGAGCAGGGCGACCTTCTTGCCGACGAGCGACCCCAGGTGGCTGTTCAGCTTCTGCACCACGCGCCGCTTCTGCAGCTCGTTCACCTCGATCACCGCGGTGAGCAGCTGGAAGTGATATCCAGTGTTACCGGCAAGCTGCTTGAGCGCTTTGAGATCCTTAGGAAAACAACTGCCCCCGTAGCCGATCCCGGCGCGCAGGAACGAGGGGCCGATGCGCTGGTCGAGGCCCATGCCGCGGGCGACCTCGCCGACGTCGGCGCCGACCTCCTCGCAGACGTTGGCGATCTCGTTGACGAAGGAGATCTTGGTCGCCAGGAAGGCGTTGGAGGCGAGCTTGATCATCTCGGCGCTGGCGACGTCGGTGCGCACGAGGTCGCCACCCAGCGGCTCGTAGAGCCCGGCCACCGCGTCGCCCGCCGCCTCGTCGCCGGCGTCGGCGCCGATCACGACCCGGTCGGGCCGCATGAAGTCGGCGACCGCCGTCCCCTCCTTGAGGAACTCGGGGCAGGAGACGTAGGCGAGCCCCGGCCGGTCGCGGCGGATCGCCTCGCCGGTCCCCGCCGGCACGGTGCTCTTCATGACCAGCACGTGCTCGCCGCCGGCCGGCAGCTCCTCGACCACCGCCCGCACGCGCGAGAGGTCGGCGTCGCCGGAGCGCGTCGGCGGCGTGTCGACGCAGACGAAGAGCAGCCGCGCCGCGTCCAGCAGCTCGCTCATCTCCGTGGTGAAGGTCAGCCGCTCGGCGTTGCGGCTCAGCAGCTCGTCGAGGCCGGGCTCGTGGATCGTCGTCTCGCCGCGCGAGAGCGACGCCACCTTCTCCGGCAGGATGTCGCGCGCGACCACCGGGTGGCCGAGCTCGGCGAAGCAGGACGCCGTCACCAGGCCGACCCAACCCACGCCGATCACGCCGATCGGCTCTCTGTTCTGCGTCATCGCTGCGCGCTCCCTTGCTGTCGTTTACGTGCCCTGGGCCTGCGGTTGGGGATTATCGCCTTTGCCGAGCGCGCGACGCCGACCATCTGGTCGTTGGTCAGCGACTGCAGCAGGCTGTTGGCGACCCAGTAGGTGTTGTCGCCGCGATGCCAGGCGATCAGCTTCACCCGGTCGCCGTCGACGAAGATCTCGTACTCGCGGCCGTGGATCTCCCGCGTTTCGGTCGGGTTGTCGAGGATCGGCGGGTCCGCCCAGCCGCGGATCCCCTGCACGCCGAAGTACTGCCGTTCGTATTCGGGGCCGTACTCGACCACCATCCGGTAGGCGGCGTGGCGCTTGCCGCCGGTGTCCTTGAAGTGGTAGACGCGCGGGTCCTGCACGTGCAGGTAGGAGTTGCTTTCGACGAAGCGGGCGCCGTAGGGGAGCCGCGTCGGGTAGAAGATCGGGAAGCGGCCGGCGACCCGGCGCGCCGCGGTCTCGCCCTCGAGCCTGCCGGCTTCGCCCGCCGGCACCAGCCCGTCGTCGCCCGGCGGCTTCAGCTTCACCACGCGCGGCTTCCTGCGCTTCTTCTTCTTGCGCTTCGACTTCGCGTGCTTGCCGTCGCGGCCTTCGATCGAGCCGCGCGGGCCGCCGCTCGCTTCGATCCCGAGGAACTTGTCCACCGCTTCGGAGATCTGGCTCTCGCTCGCGTAGACGAAGCTGGGCCCGAGCGTCGCCGGGAAGTGGACCTCCTTGATCGAGGCGCCGCGCGAGGCGATGAACAGCTTCAGCACCTGCAGCATCGTCTCCTTGTCGCTGATGTCGGAGGTCGTGTATTCGGTGAAGATGTCGATCAGGTCGTTGCGGCCCAGCACCAGGTCGGGAATCGGCACCCGCTGGCGGGCGTCGCTGAGGAAGTCCTGCTGGCGCGCCGCCCGGACCAGGTCGGTGTCGGTGTGGCGGTAGCGCACGTACTGCAGCGCTTTCTTGCCGCAGAGCAGCTGGTAGCCGGGCTGCACGTTGATTTCCGAGTACTGCTCGGAGGGCGGCACGCCGACGTTGGAGTGGTAATAGCGGCGGTCGACGTCGACGTAGACGCAGTCGATCGCGTCGACCGCGCGGACGAAGCCGAGGTAGTCCACGTTGACGACGTGGTTGATCTTCAGCCCGGTCAGCTGCTTGACCACCTGCAGCGTCAGCTTCGGCCCGCCGTAGGAATACGCTTCGTTGAACTTGCCCGTCCCGTAGCCGGGGATTTCCACCTTCAGGTCGCGCGGGATCGACATCAGGGCGATCGCGTTGCGGTCCGGGTCGAGCCGCAGCAGCAGGGTCGTGTCGGAGCGGCCCGGGTCTTCCGGTTCGTTCGCCCGCTTGTCGGAGCCGAGGATCACGATGTTCTCCGGTTCGCCGCCGTGGGTCGTCGCGAGGAAGCGCTCGACGCGGTTCTTCAGCACGTTGTTGTGCGAGAGCGCGGTGGCGATGCTGCCGACGTAGAGGAGGATGCTGGCGGCGGTCGCCGCGGCGACGACGCTGACGATCGTCACCGAGGCGAGGGTGAAGCGCCACCAGTAGCGCCTGGGCTTCGGCGGCGGCTCGTGGTCGCCCTCGGGCGGCGGCTTCTTGAACGCGGGCTCGATCACGGTGTGGGCCTCAGCCCTCGAGCCGGCCCGGCAGCGAGCGCAGGAAGCGCTCCAGCGCCTGCCGGTAGGCGAGCAGCGAGGGGATCGAGACCCACTCCCCGGGGCCGTGGTGCCCCGCCCCGACCGGGCCGAACTCGACCGCCGGCACGCCGACCCGCAGGAAGGAGACCGCGTCGGAGGCGCCGTCGCGCCCGATGCTCAACCCAAGGCCCATCGCTTCGCTCGCGGCGCGATGAGTCAGAGATGGACGCTTGCTCCCTCCGCGCTGGTTGGGCTCCCCCTCGTGGTGCGCCTCGACCGCCTCGCGCAGGCAGCGGACGAAGGGCGAGCCGCGGTCGACCACGGCCGGCGGCCGGTGCAGCAGCGGCTGCGCCTCGACGTCGGGCAGCGCGCGGACCTGGGCGAGCACGGCCTCGGGGTCCTGGTCGGGCAGGTAGCGGATGTCGACGTCGATCACGCATCGGTCGGGCACCTTGTTGAGCGCGTCGCCGCCCAGGATCCTTCCCAGGTTGATCGAGGGGCGGTCGAACAGCTCGGAGCTGTGCCTAGCGAAAGGTAGCGACTCGATACTGCGGAAAACGTCGTGCGCCTTGAGCACGGCGTTGTCGCCCAGCCACGGCGTCGCCCCGTGCGCCGAGACGCCCCCGACCACCAGGCGCAGCGCCAGCACTCCCTTCGCCTCGACGCCGATCTGCAGGTCGGTCGGCTCGCCGGTGATCGCGAAGTCGCCGACGAAGCCGCCGTCGACCAGCGCGTCGCTGCCCCGTTCGGCCTCCTCCTCGGACTCCTCGTCGCCGACGATCCCCAGCCGCACCCGCACCCGCCCGTCCTCGCGCAGCGCCGCCGTCGTCGCCAGCATCGCCGCCAGCGCCCCCTTCATGTCGTAGGCGCCGCGCCCGTACAGCCGCTCGCCCTCGACCCGCGCCTCGAACTGCCCCGGCAGCCCGGGGACCACGTCGAGGTGCCCGTGCAGCACCACCGTCGGCGCGCCCGCCGGCCCGACTTCCGCCTTCAGCACCGGCAGCCCCCGCACCTCCTCGGTCGCCACCGCGATCCCCCGCGCTTCCAGCCACCCCTCGACGAACCCGGCCGCTTCCAGCACCCCCTCCGGCCCGACGGTCTCGAACCCGATCAGCCTGCTGGCGAGCGCGACCAGCTCGTCGCTCACAGGCCACGCCCCTCGCATCGGGACGACCCCCGTCGTCCGACCCCCGGCTGCCTGCCTGCAACGCGCATGCCGGGACGGTATTTCAACCGCGAGCCGGCCGCCGCAAGCCGGGCCCCACCCCCCAGATCGCAACCGGAGGCGGGGCGAGGAGGAAGGCGAGCGATGCGGTCTGCGCGATCGCGTCGCCGGCCTCATATGAGCCGAGGTGGGTTGCGTGAAAGACGAGGTGGATAACGGCCCAGAGCAGCCAGGCGGCGCATGCGCCGCGGACCAGGGTGGGCTGCAGCGTCCGCAGCGACCAGGCGAAGAGAAGGGCAAAACCCAGGTACAGGCCGCCGACGTCCGTCACCAGATGCTCGTTGTAGGGAGGCAGGAGGTCGACCCAGTGGCGCAGGAAGGGGAAGCCGTCGTAGAAGGCATGCGGCGCCACGGTCGCCGGCAGGCCGACGGAGAGGGCCGAGAGCAGCAGAAGCGCCAGCGCGGCACGCGCGGCGTTGGGCGCCCTCATCGCCGCTCCGCCAGCCACTGCGCGAAGGTCGGGCCGCCCGCGGCGGCCGTCGGGTCGCAGAGCGCGCCTTCGCCCGCCGGACGGCCGATCCTGCCGATCGTCGGGATGCGCAGCGGCAGCAGGCGCCGGCCGTCCACGGCGCGCCACTCGCGCGCCAGCTCGCCCAGCGTGCGGACCTCGGGGCCGGCGACGTCGGGCAGGCGTCGAGCGGGCTCGGCGTGGACGGCGTCCGCGAGTCGCTCGGCCACGATCCGCACGTCGACCGGCTGGAGGCGGATGTCGCCGGTGGGCAGCAGGCGCCGGCGCGCCGCGGCGCCGAAGGCCCAGGCGAGCAGCTCGTGGAACTGGGTCGCGCGCAGCAGGCTCCAGGGCGCCCGCCCCGCCGCGATCGCCTCCTCCTGCCGGACCTTCGCCCGGTAGTAGGAGGTCGGCACCCGGTCGCAGCCGACGATCGAGACGCCGACGAAGTGGCGCGCGCCGGCCTCGGCCGCGGCGTCCAGCAGCCGTCGGGTGATCGCCACCAGCTGCTCGCCCTCGCGCGGCGAGGTGTTGGCGGCGTCGACGACGACCTCGGCGCCGTCCAGCGCCTCGGCCAGGCCCCCGCCGCCGCCCAAGTCGACCTGGCGGTGAGCGGCGCCCGCGGGCAGCTGCCCGGTCGCCGAGCGGCTCAACGCCAGCACGTCGTCTCCGCGGCGCGCCAGATCGTCCACCAGCGACGCCCCGAGCGTGCCGGTCCCTCCGGCGACGGCGACCTTCACGTCAGACCCTCCATTCGCATCGCTCTTCAGTCTCCAATACGACGAAGACGATCATGCCGCGTCGCGTGTGACATCTGCCCACGCCCCGGGAGCGCCGGGAGGGAGTCGGTGTCCCTGATTGGGAACCTACGCCCGCTCTGTTGCTGCATTTTCCCCAGTGGCGTGGGGACAATGCAGCAACTTACCGCTGACCGAATCGACCGGCCGGAACTCGCCGCGAGGGACCCCGGCTTGCTCGCTCAGGCCTGCGCGATCGCGAGGAAGGCTTCGGTGCGCTCGCGGTCCTTTTCGGCCCGCGAGCGCTCGCCGCTGGCCTCCTCGGACTCAGCCAGGCGCTGCTCGGCGTCGGCGAGCTGCTCTTTGAGCACGGCGGGGTCGAGGTCGTCGGGGGCGATCGCCTCCTCGAGCAGCAGGCGGGCGTGGTTGCCGAACACCTGCAGCCAGCCGTGTGCCTGCGCGTAGCGCTGGGTCTCGCCGCCGATGTGCAGGCGCAGCTCGGCCGGGCGCAGCGCCGCCAGCAGCGGCGCGTGGTTGGCGAGGATGCCGATCTCGCCGACCGCGGTGCGGGTCGAGACCTGGCTCACCTCGCCGTTGAAGACCGCGCCCTCGGGGGTGAGGACCTCGACCTCGAATTTGGCGTCGCCGGCCAAGCCCGCCCCCTACGCCGCGGCCTTGGCGTTCTCGGTGACCTGGTCGATCGAGCCCTGCATGTAGAAGGCGCCCTCGGGCAGGTCGTCGTGCTCGCCGTCGAGGATCTCGCGGAAGCCGCGCACCGTCTCCGCCACCGGCACGTACTCGCCGGTGCGGCCGGTGAACTGCTCGGCGACGAAGAACGGCTGGCTGAGGAAGCGCTCGATCTTGCGCGCCCGGCTCACCGTCTGCTTGTCCTCGTCGGAGAGCTCGTCGATGCCGAGGATCGCGATGATGTCCTGCAGCTCCTTGTAGCGCTGCAGCACCTGCTGCACCTCGGTCGCCGTGCGGTAGTGCTCGTCGCCGAGGATGTCGGGCTTGAGGATCGTCGAGCTCGAATCGAGCGGGTCGACGGCCGGGTAGATCCCTTTCTCGGAGATCGCCCGCGAGAGCGCCGTGGTCGCGTTGAGGTGGGCGAAGACCGAGGCCGGCGCCGGGTCGGTGTAGTCGTCGGCGGGCACGTAGACGGCCTGGATCGAGGTGACCGAGCCGCGCTCGGTCGAGGTGATCCGCTCCTGCAGGCCGCCCATCTCGGTCTCCAGCGTCGGCTGGTAGCCGACCGCGGAGGGCATCCGCCCGAGCAGCGCCGAGACCTCCGAGCCCGCCTGGACGAAGCGGAAGATGTTGTCAACGAACAGCAGCACGTCCTGGCCGCCCTGCTCGCGGTAGTACTCGGCCATCGTCAGGCCGGAGAGGGCGACGCGCAGGCGGGCGCCGGGCGGCTCGTTCATCTGGCCGAAGACGAGCATCGTCTTCTCCAGCACGCCCGACTCTTTCATCTCGAGCCAGAGGTCGTTGCCCTCGCGCGAGCGCTCGCCGACGCCGACGAAGGCCGAGAGCCCGGAGTGCTCCTCGGCGATGTTGCGGATCAGCTCCTGGATCAAGACGGTCTTGCCGACGCCGGCGCCGCCGAACAGCCCGACCTTGCCGCCTTTGGCGTAGGGAGCGAGCAGGTCGATCACCTTGATCCCCGTCTCGAGGATCTCCTGCGTCGGGGCGAGGTCCGAGGCTTGCGGGGCGGGACGGTGGATCGGCCAGCGCTCGCCGGCCTCGACCGGGTCGCCCTCGTCGATCGGCTCGCCGAGCAGGTTGAAGATCCGGCCCAGGGTCGCGTCGCCGACCGGGACCGTGATCGGTTCGCCCGTGTCGACCACCCTGTCGCCGCGCTGCAGGCCGTCGGTCGCGTCCATCGCCACCGTGCGCACGCGGTCGTCGCCGAGGTGCTGCTGCACCTCGCAGACCAGCTCGCTCGTCTCGCCGTCGTCGCCGGCCATCTCGATCTTCACCGCCGAGTAGATCTCCGGCAGCTGCTCGGGGAAGACGGCGTCGACGACGACGCCCGTCACCTGCTCGACCCGTCCTGCGTTCGCTCCGTTCGTGTCAGCCATCTCTTCCTTTTCGTTTCTCCGTATTGAAGTCTTCAGGTCGCCCTAGCCGAGTGCCTCGGCGCCGGCGACCACCTCGAGGATCTCCTGCGTGATGTCGGCCTGCCTGACCCGGTTCATCTCCAGCGTCAGGTCGTCGATCATCGTCTCCGCGTTCTCCGCCGCGTTGCGCATCGCGGTCATCCGCGCCCCCAGCTCGGAGGCGGCCGACTCGAGCAGCGCCCGGTAGACGGAGATGTTCACGTACTCCGGGATGAGCTGCGCCAGCAGCACCTCGGCCTCGGGCTCGAACTCCCAGAGCGCCTGGCTGTGCGCCTGCTCGATCGCCGACTCCTCGGCGTCCTCTTCCTCCTCGACGGCACCGGCGCCGATCACGTCGGCCTGCTGCAGCGGCAGCAGCGTCTGCCGCCAGACGTGCTGGGTCAGCGGCGAGACGTAGTGGTTGTAGACGAGCTCGACCCGGTCGAGCTCCTCGTCGACGTAGCGCGCGGTCAGCTCCTCGCCGATCTCGCGCGCGTCGGCGAAGCCCGGCCGGTCGGTGAAGCCGACGTAGGAGGTGCGCACCTCGTGCTTGCGGAAGGTGAGCGCCGAGACGCCCTTGCGCCCGACCGCCGAGAAGGCCGTCTCGGCCCCTTCGGCGGCGAGCTCGTCGCGCAGGCGCAGGCCGTCGCGCAGGACGTTGGTGTTGAAGGCGCCGGCGAGGCCGCGGTCGCCGGTGATCAGCACGACGCCGACCCGCTGCACCTGCTCGCGCTCGACCAGCACCGGCACCCGCGGCAGGCCGTTGGCCTGCTCGGCGGCGCGGCGGGTCAGCTTGCGCATCCCCTGCGCGTACGGGCGCAGGGCCTCGATCCGCTGCTCGGCGCGCCGCAGGCGCGCTGCGGCGACCATCTCCATCGCCCGCGTGATCTTGTTGATGTTCTTGACCGACGCGATGCGGGCCTTGACGTCCTTCTGCGAAGCCATGGTGTAGCCCTCCGCCGGCCGCTAGGCCGCCGCGGTCTCCCTCTCGGCCTCCGCTTCGGCCTCGTCGTCGGCGACGCGGCTCGGCTTCTCGCGCTCCTCGGCCGACTTGACGCGGTCCGACTCGCCCGCCTCGAGCGGATCGCCGTGCTCGTCGAAGTCCGGCCCGAAGTCGTCGACGAAGTCGCGGATCGCGTCCGCGAGCTCGTTCTCGTCGTCTTCCTCCAGCTTGCCGGTCTCGGCGATCCGCCCGAGCAGGTCGGCCTTCTCGGCGTGCAGGCGGATGCGCAGGTCGCCGAGGAACTCGCCCACGCGCTCGGTCTTGATCCGGTCGAGGAAGCCGCCGGTGCCGGAGTAGATCGCGGCGACCTGGTCGGCCATCTCGAGCGGCTCGCGCTCCTTCTGCTTCAGCACCTCGACCAGGCGCTCGCCGCGGTTGAGCGTTTTCTGCGTCTCCGGGTCGAGCTCGGAGCCGAACTGGGCGAAGGCCTCAAGGTCGCGGTACTGGGAGAGGTCGAGGCGCAGCTTGCCGGCGACCTTCTTCATCGCCTTGGTCTGCGCGTTACCGCCCACCCGCGAGACCGAGATGCCGACGTTGATCGCCGGCCGCACGCCCGAGTTGAACAGGTCGGACTCGAGGAAGATCTGGCCGTCGGTGATCGAGATCACGTTGGTCGGGATGTAGGCGGAGACGTCGGAGGCCTGCGTCTCGATGATCGGCAGCGCCGTCAGCGAGCCGCCGCCGAGCTCGTCGTTCAACTTCACCGCCCGCTCGAGCAGGCGCGAGTGCAGGTAGAAGACGTCGCCTGGGTAGGCCTCGCGACCGGGCGGGCGCCGCAGCAGCAGCGACATCTGCCGGTAGGCGTAGGCGTGCTTGGTCAGGTCGTCGTAGACGCAGAGCGCCGCCTTGCCGTTGTAGAGGAAGTGCTCGCCCATCGCGCAGCCGGCGTAGGGGGCGATGTACTTGATCGGCGCCGCCTCGTCGGCGGGCGCGGCGACGATGATCGAGTTCTCCATCGCGCCGCTCTCCTCGAGCACCTCGCGCAGCTGCACGACCGTCGACATCCGCTGACCGATCGCGACGTAGATGCAGACCAGGTCCTTGTCCTTGTTGTTGATGATCGTGTCGATCGCGATCGCCGTCTTGCCGGTCTGGCGGTCGCCGATGATCAGCTCTCGCTGGCCGCGGCCGATCGGGATCATCCCGTCGATCGACATCAGCCCGGTCTGCACCGGTTCCTCGACCGGCTGGCGCTGGACGACGCCGGGCGCCTTGAACTCGGCCGGGCGAGTCTGCGTGGTCGAGAGCTCGCCCTTGCCGTCGAGCGGGCGGCCGAGCGGGTCGACCATGCGGCCGAGCAGCTCGTCGCCAACGGGGATCTGCAGCAGGTGGCCGGTGCGCTTGACCGTGTCCCCCTCGACGACCTTGTCCCACTCGCCGAAGAGCACGGCGCCGACGTTGTCCTCCTCGAGGTTGAGCGCGAGGCCGGTGACGCCGTGCGGCAGCTCGAGCATCTCCAGCGCCATGCAGTTGTCGAGGCCGTGGATGCGGGCGATCCCGTCGGCGACGGACAGCACGGTGCCGACCTCCGCGAGGTCGGCGCTGCCGGCGTCCAGTCCCTCGATCCTCTCCCTGAGGATGGATGCGATCTCGTCGGGCTTGATCTCCATGGGGCTGCTCTATTCCTCCTTACGCCGCCTGGGCGACGCTCTTTCGAAGTTTCTCCAAGCGACTGCGGATGCTCGCGTCGAGCACCATGTTGCCTACCTGCAGGACGATGCCGCCGAGGATCTCCTCGTCGACGCGGCTCGCCAGGTCGACCGTCTGGCCGGTCTGGCGCTCGATCTCTCCGCCGATCTTCTCGACCACCGCCGGGTCGAGCTCGGCGGCGCTGGTCACGGTGACGTCGATTTGCCGCCGCTCCCTCTTCCACAGCTCCTCGAACTCGCGGCGGATGCGGAAGACCTCTGGCATGCGGTGCTTCTCGACCAGCAGCTCGAGGAAGTTGGTCAGCTCCGGCTCGGCGCCGCTGACCGCGCGGCGCAGCCCCTCGCTCTTCTCGGCCGAGGTGAAGTGCGGGCTGAACAGGAAGACCTGCAGGTCGCGGCTCGCGTCGACCGCGTCGGCGAACCGGCCGAGGCCCTCGCCGACCGGATCGAGCTTGCCCTTCGCCCTCGCCACCTCGAAGAGCGCTTCGGCGTATACGCGTGCCGGGTCCTGCATCGTCCTAGCTCTCCGCTCCCGAGAGCGAGCTGAAGTCGACCTCGCTCAGCGCCTCCTCGACCAGGCGGCGCTGGTCCTCGGGGGTGAGCGTCTTGCGCGTCACCTTCTCGGTCGCCAGCACGGTCAGGCCGGCGACCTCGCGGCGGATCTGCTCCAGCGAGCGCCGCGTCTCCGCCTCGATGTCGCGCTTCGCCGCCGCCACCAGCTCGTCGCGCTTCTCCTTGCCGGAGCTGGCCGCCTCCGCTTCCGCGGTCTCTGCCGCCTTGCGGGCGCGGGCCATGATGTCGTCCGCCTGCTCGCGCGCCTCGGCCAGCCGGGCGCGGTACTCCTCGAGCAGCTCGTCCGATTCGCGCTTGCGCTGCTCGGCGGCCTCGATGCTGTCGCGGATCGCGTTGGCCCGCTTCTGCAGCGCCTCGCCGATCCGCGGCAGCGCCGCCCGGCTCAGCACCCAGAGCGTCAGGCCGAAGGCGACCAGCGTCCAGATCATCAGCCCGAGGCTGGGCGAGACCAGGAAGCTGCCGCCTTCCTCGGAGCCGGACTCGGCGGCGAGGGGGACGAGCCCCGCTATGTGAGCGATCAGGTCCACGTGCGCCGGCCTAGAGGAAGAAGGCGATCAGGCCGAAGATGAAGGTGTAGAAGGCAACCGCCTCGGTCAGCGCGAAGCCGAGCCAGCGGATGCTCTGAAGCTCGTCTTTCATCTCCGGCTGACGGGCGACCGACTCGATCTCCTTGCCGAAGATGAAGCCGATGCCGATGCCGGCGCCGATCGAGCCGAGGCCGGCGCCGACGCCGAGGGCGATCGCCTTGCCGGCCGATTCGATCCCTTCGTCGGAGATCGCGGCGACTACGGGGGACAGGTCCATTTGCTTGCAACGCTCCTTTGTCTTTACTAGTGAGTTGCGGCGGTCGCTCCGCCGATGTAGATCGCGGTGAGAATCGAGAAGATAAACGCCTGCAGGGTGGCGATCAGCACCACCTCGAAGACCCAGAAGGCGAAGGCCATCGGGACGGTGACGACGCCCAGCGCGGCGATGCCCAGCAGCACCGCCAGCCCGCCGCCCATGAACAGGATCAGCAGGTGGCCGGCGAGTATGTTGGCGAAGAGCCGCACCGAGAGCGAGATCAGGCGGACGAAGTGCGAGACCGCCTCGATCGCGAAGATCGCCGCCTTGCCGATCGGGCTCATCTCCTCGAGGCCCGGCGGCAGCCAGGTCTTGAAGTAGGCGAAGAAGCCGTGCGCCCGGATCCCCTCCAGGTTGTAGGAGATCCAGACGATCAGGGTCAGCATCAGCGGCACCGAGATGTTCGCGGTCGCCGCGTAGATCGAGAAGGTCGGCACGGCGACGCCGAAGATGTCGACCGTGTGCTCGGTGTTCACCGGCAGCGGGATGTAGCCGATCATGTTCGAGAACCAGATGAAGAAGAAGAGCGTCGCGCAGAAGGGGAACCAGCGGGCCAGCCACTGCCCGGTCAGGTTGCCGCCGGCGATCTGATTGCGGGTCAGGTCGTAGCCCAGCTCGACCGCCATCTGCACCTGGTTCGGCTCGCGCTGCATGCGGCGCGAGATCCAGCTCATCACGGCGATCGTCAGACCCGCGGCGATCGCCAGGTAGAGCACCGCCTTGTTGACGCTGAGGTCGATCCCCGCGATGTGGATCGAGATCCACGGTTCGAGCTTGAAGTCGTTCTGCGGCTTGAACGATTCGTCCTTGCCGCTGCTGCCGAAGATCAGCCCGATCAGGATCGCGATCCCGAGCCAGGCGCCGATCCCGAGCAGCGCCTTGGTGCGGGTCTTCATACCGCCCTTCTCGACCGCCTCGCTCATCGTGCTCCCTGCCCTTCGGGCTCGAACAGGTGGGCGAGCCCCTGCGCGGCGAAGGAGACGGTGAACAGCGCCGCGAGGGTGACGGCGGCGGCGAGGCCCGCTTCGCGCTCGGCGACCCCGGCGAGCAGCACCGCGGTCGCCATCAGCCAGACCCGGCCCAGCGTCGTCGCGGCGATCACGCCCATCGCCCGCTGACGGTTGCCCGCCGCGAGCTCGCTGGCGGCGCGGCGCCCGGCGAGCGTCTGCACGCCGCGCTGGGCGAGCCAGGCGGCGGCGGCGACCGCGTAGCCGGCCAGGGGAAGGCCGCCGATTGCGAACACGGCCAGGGCGGCGGCTAGCACCACGAGATCGACATGCTTGGGAGGAGACATAATTCCGCCTTGCGCCCGGCGCACACGCCCGGGCGAGCGGACGCGGGACTATAGCCGAACCACCCGACGATCGGCTTTCTAGAGCCACTTCGTGCCGGTTGTGACAACTCCGCACAAGCGGCGGCGGGGCGGGGAGTCCGCTATATGGGACGTTCAGGGCCCGTCGGCGGGCTCGATCGGCTCGAACTCGCCGGTCTCCGGATCGACCGCCGGGAAGCTGCCGGTCTCCAGCTCGCGGGCAACCGCCAGGTCGATCTGCGCGGCCCCCGGCGCCGGGCGGCCGGCGTCGCGGCGCAGCGTCACCAGCTGGCGCAGGCGCAGGTGGCGCAGGTTGAGGATCTCCAGCACCTCGATCAGGTAGACGCTGGCGGCGAGCGCCAGCAGGCCGAGCAGCGCCATCACCGCCGTCCAGAGGGCGTCGAAGTGGCCGTGGTTGTCGCTGTAGGGGACGAAGCGCAGGGCCAGCGCGAGCGCCGCCATCACCGCGGTCCAGCCGTACAGGTAGGCGAGCGTGCGGCGCTGCGAGAAGCCGATGTTGGCCATCCGGTGGTGGAAGTGCCAGCGGTCGGCGCGGTAGATCGGCCGCCTGTACTTGAGCCGCTTGGCGACGACGAAGCCGGTGTCGAGGATCGGCACGGTGAGCACGATCAGCGGCAGGAAGAGGGCGATCACCGCGTTCGTCTTCAGCGCGCCCTGCACGGCGACGACGCCGAGCAGGAAGCCGAGCAGGTTGGAGCCGGTGTCCCCCATGAAGGTCTTCGCCGGCGGGAAGCCGTCGCGCAGGAAGCCGAGCGAGGCGCCCGCGGTGAGCGCCGCGAGCACGCCGGCGGCGTTGCGCTCCAGCGAGAGCGCGATCGCCGCCAGGGCGACGCCGGAGATCAGGCAGACGCCGGCGGCGAGGCCGTCGACGCCGTCGATCAGGTTGATCACGTTGATCACCGCGACGATGCCGATCACGGTGCCGAGGTCGCCGAGCGAGACGACCCCCCCGCCCGGCAGGGTGAGCAGGTGGACCGAGCCGGGGTTGACCTGGCCGAGGAAGGGGAAGGTGAAGCTCTCCACCGTGACCCCGGCGGCGACCGGGATCACCACGGCGACCGTCTGCCCGGCGAGCTTCAGCCCGGCGTTCAGCTCGTATACGTCGTCGAGCAGGCCGACCGCGGCGATCGCGACGGCGCCGGCGAGGATCGCCCGCGTCTCGCCGTCCCAGGGCAGCCAGACCAGGCCGGCGATCAGCGCCCCGGCGAGGATCGCCAGGCCGCCCAGCTTCGGCGTCGGGGCCTCGTGCAGCGAGCGCGGCCGCGGCATGTCGATCGCGCCGAGGCGGCCGGCGAGCCGCATCGTCGGCCGCACCAGCAGCATCGTCGCCACCCCCGCGAGGAGGAAGGCGAGCAGCGCTTCGATCGAAGCGGGCATCGTCCCAGGCTAAGCGGCGTAGCGGTCAAACCACAGGGTGAAGGCGATCAGGCCCCAGAGCTGGCGGCTCAGGTCCTCGCGGCCGGCGCAGTGGTCGTCGAGCAGCCGCGTGACCGCGGCCGGGTCGAGCCAGCCCTGGCGCGCGACCGTCTCGGCCGCGAGCGTCTCCCGCGCGAAGCCCTGCAGCGGGCCGCGCAGCCAGGCCGCGACCGGGATCGAGAAGCCCCGCTTGGGGCCGCGCAGGACCTGCCTCGGCAGCAGCGGCGCCAGTGCCCGCCGCAGCAGCCGCTTCTTCGCCGCGCCGCGCACCTTCAGCGGCGTCGCCAGGCCGAGCGCCAGCGCCGCCACCTCGTTGTCGAGGAAGGGCACCCGCAGCTCCAGCGAGTGCGCCATGCTCGAGCGGTCGGTCTTGACCAGCAGGTCGTCGACCAGGTAGATGCCGAGGTCGACGTCCTGCAGGCGGGCGAGCGGCTCGGCGCCCGCCGTCTCCACGTAGCGCTCGCGGTAGAGGTCGACCGGGTCCCAGCCGGTGTCGCGGCCGCCGAGCAGCGCCGCCTGCCGCTGGCGCGAGTGGATCTCCTTCCAGGCGTGGTGGCGCTCCAGCGGCGGCAGGGTCGCGGCGCGGGCGAAGCGCTTGGCTTTGTAGTCGAAGCTGACCCTGGCGTCGGAGCTGGGCAGCCGCTCGATCAGCGGCGCGGCGAGCGCGGCGAGGCGACCGGCGCGCGGCGCCAGCAGGTCGGCGACGTAGGTGTGGTAGCCGCCGAACAGCTCGTCGCCGCCCTCGCCGGAGAGGGCGACCTTGACCTCGCCCGCGGCCAGCTCGGAGACCAGGTAGGTGGGCAGCGCCGAGGAGTCGCCGAACGGCTCGTCGAAGGCCTCGACCAGCTTCGGGAAGAGCTCGACCGCGTCCGGGCGCAGGACGATCTCGTGGTGGTCGGTCGCGTAGCGCCGGGCGACCAGGCGCGCCCGCTCGAGCTCGTCGAAGCTCGCCTCCTCGAAGCCGACCGAGAAGGTCTTCACCGGCTCCGCCTGCTCGCTGGCGGCGAGCGCGACGAGGCCGGCCGAGTCGACCCCGCCGGAGAGCAGCACGCCGACCGGCACGTCGGCTTCCAGGTGGGCGCGGACCGAGCCGCGCAGGGTCTCGCGCAGCTCCTCGGCGAGCCCGGCCGCGGGGCCGCGGCGCGCCTGCTCGGCCGGCACCGGCGCGGGGCGCGCGTAGCGCCGCTGCCGCAGCTCGCCGTCGCGCCAGACGGCCAGCGTGCCCGGGGGCAGCTTGCGCGCCTCGGCGAAGATCGTCAGCGGCGCCGGGATCGAGTTGAAGGCGAGGAAGGCGGCGACGGCGCGCGGGTCGATCTCGCGCGGGAAGCCCGGCTGCTCGAGCAGCGCCTTCAGCTCGGAGGCGAAGCAGAGCGTGCCCTCGGCGACCCGGTAGTAGAGCGGCTTGATCCCGAAGCGGTCGCGGGCGAGCAGCAGGCGGCGCTCGCGCGCGTCCCAGATCGCCACGGCGAACATCCCCCGCAGCCGCTCGGCGAAGCCCTCGCCGTACTCCTCGTAGAGGTGGACGAGCGCCTCGGTGTCGGAGGCGGTGCGGAAGCGGTGGCCGCGGCCCTCCAGCTCGCGGCGCAGCTCGCGGTAGTTGTAGATCTCGCCGTTCTGGACGACGGCGATCGTGCCGTCCTCGTTGGAGATCGGCTGGTCGCCGTGCTCGAGGTCGATGATCGAGAGCCGCCGCATCGCCAGCGCCACGCCCTCGGCGGCGAGCTCCCCCTCGCTGTCGGGCCCGCGATGGACGAGCCGCGCGTTCATCCGCCGCACGGCCTCGATGTCCGCGCCACCCCCCGCCATGCCGCAGATCCCACACATGGCCGCGCAGTGTCTCAGTCGGGGGCGGCGGGGCCGCGGCCGAGCACCTTGACCACGGTGGCCAGGAGCACGCTCACGTATAGGGAGACGGAGCGGTCGGCGACGTACTCCATGTCGTGCGCGAGCTTGTCCGCCCAGGACTCCTCGCGGGTCATCCGCGTCTGCGCGAAGCCGGTGACGCCGGGGCGGACGACGAGCCGCTGCCAGTACTGGGGGATCTCGCGGCACAGCTCGGTGAAGAAGGCCGGCCGGATCGGGCGCGGGCCGACCACCGCCATCTCGCCGCGCAGCACGTTCCACAGCTGCGGCACCTCGTCGAGGTGGACCTTGCGCAGGACGCGGCCGACCCGCGTCACCTCGAGCTCGGTGCGCCGCGTCAGCTCCTCCCCCAGGTACGGCCCGAGGCGCTCCTCGGCGTCGGGCTTCAGGGTGCGCAGCTTGTACATCAGGAAGAGCTGCCCGCCGCGCCCCACGCGCGCGCCGTGGTAGAGGAGCGGCCGTCCGGAGGTGAGCAGGATCGCCAGCGCGGTCAGCGCCAGCAGCGGCGAGAGGACGAGCAGGATCGCCGCCGAGATCAGCACGTCGAGCGCCCGCAGCAGCGGGTCGACGGGGCGCGGCTCGCCTTCGCCGGCGAGCTCGATGTAGCGCTCCAGCTCGGCCTCGACGTCCGCCGGCAGGGCGAGCGGGTCAGCTGCGGACGCCGGCCGCGGCGGCACGATCTGCTCCGACGGTACCCAGGATGGTCTCCACCAGCGGAGCCGGGTCGCGCCGCGTCGGCGTCGCCCCGGCGTCGCGCTTGCGCAGCTCGATCGCCCGCGGGTCGGTCAGCGGCCGCAGCCGGCCCGAGCGGATCAGCGCTTCGTCGACCCCGCCCAGGCGCCCGCCGTAGGTCGTGTAGACGGGCGTGCCGAGCGCCGCCGCCTCGCGGTTCATCGTGCCGCCCGCCGAGACGACGAGGTCGGCGAGCGCGACCAGGCTCTGCGCCTCGACCGCGGCGGGCGGCACGATCAGCGAGGGCAGCTCCAGGCTCTCGACCAGCTCGCGCTGGGCCTGCGTGCGCGGCAGGACGATCGCCTGCACGCCCTCGTCGCTGCCCAGCCGCTGCAGCACCTTCGGGAACAGCGGGTTCGACTTGCGGTGGTAGAGCGAGACGTCGGGCGGCGGGCGGACGACGACGACCACGCGCTCGGTGTCGACCGAGAGCCGCGCCAGCGCCTCGCGGTCGGGCTCGAAGTCGTAGAGGTAGTACTCCTCCTTCAGCCCCGGATAGGGGAAGTGCTTCTCCGGCGTCACCCCGAAGCGCCGCAGGCGCTCCAGCGGCACGGAGTCGGGGAACATCACCCGCCTCGCCAGGCGGCAGCCGATCCGGTGCTGGGTGACCGCGTACTCGTAGTCGTGCATGTTGCACTCGGGGACGCCGAGCAGCTTCGCGGCGATCGCCAGGTCGTTGGAGCCGTGGGCGAGCGCCAGGTCGAAGGAGCGGCCGCGGCCGAAGTTGACCATCGCCAGCGTGCGCGCGCCCAGCCGCATCGCCTTGCTCGCCCGCGAGGCGCCGCCGTGGCGCCCGATCGGCGTGTGGCGCATCCCGTGCAGCTCGAGCAGCGCCTGCGTCTGCGCGTAGTCGCGCGAGGTGACCTCGACCGTGTGGCCCTGCGCCCGCAGCCGCTCGATGATCGGCCGCAGCACGAGCACGTGCGCCGGCGCGCTCATATCCACCCATATGTTGAGCGGCTCAGACAGCTGCGGCGGCCAGCTCGGGATACAGCGGATAGCGCTCCATGAGTGCGCTCGTGCGCTCCTTCAGCGAGGACTTCTCCGACTCGAAGCCGGAGCCGAGGGCGGCGGCGATCACGGCGGCCACCTCGGTCAGGTCGTCCTCGAGCAGGCCGCGGGTGGTCAGCGCCGGGGTGCCGATCCGCAGGCCCGAGGGGTTCATCGGCGGGCGCGGGTCGAAGGGGATCGCGTTGCGGTTGACCGTGATCCCGACCTCCTCCAGGCGGTCCTCGGCGGTCTGGCCGTCGAGGCCGCTCGGCGTCAGGTCGACCAGCACGAGGTGGACGTCGGTGCCGCCGGTCAGCACCGGGACGCCGTTCGCTTCCAGTCCGGCGGCGAGCGCCCTCGCGTTGGCGATCGTCTGCCGCTGGCGGGCGCGGAACGGCTCGCTCGCGGCGATCCGCAGCGCCACCGCCTTTGCCGCGATCGTGTGCATCAGCGGGCCGCCCTGCTGGCCCGGGAAGATCGCTTTGTCGATCGCCTTCGCGTACTCCTCGCGGGCGAGGATCATGCCACTGCGCGGGCCGCCGAGGGTCTTGTGGATCGTCGTCGTGACGACGTCGGCGTGCGGCACCGGGTTGGGGTGCTCGCCGGCGGCGACGAGGCCGGCGAAGTGCGCCATGTCGACCATCAGCTTCGCGCCGACCGAGTCGGCGATCTCGCGGAAGGCGGCGAAGTCGAGTTGCCGCGGGTACGCGGACCAGCCGGCGACGATCAGGGCGGGCCGGTGCTCCTCGGCGAGGCTCGCGACCTCGTCCATGTCGACGCGCAGGTCTTCGCGGCGCACGTGGTAGGGCACCGGGTTGTAGAGCTTCCCGCTGACGTTGATCTTCATCCCGTGGCTGAGGTGGCCGCCGTGGTCGAGCGCCATCCCGAGGAAGGTGTCACCGGGTTCCAGCAGCGCCATGTAGGCGGCGTTGTTGGCCTGCGCCCCGGCGTGCGGCTGGACGTTCGCGTGCTCGGCGCCGAACAGCTCCTTGGCCCGGTCGATCGCCAGCCGCTCGGCGACATCGACCTCCTCGCAGCCGCCGTAGTAGCGGTTGCCGGGGTAGCCCTCGGCGTACTTGTTGGTCAGCACCGAGCCGACCGCCTCCAGCACCGCCTGCGGCACGAAGTTCTCCGAGGCGATCATCTCCAGCGTCCCCTGCTGGCGCCGCAGCTCGGCCTCGAGCACGCCCGCGACCTCCGGATCGACCTCGGAGAGGGGCGCCGCCTGCAGGTTCTCGGGAAGCTCGGCCAAGGTGAGGCGACGATACCAACGGACCGCGACAGCGCTACTCGCGATCGGCGATCGCGGACAGCCGCGCCGCCAGGTCACCGCCCGAGAGGCCGCCCTCGCGCAGCACCGCCCACTCGCCGACGGTGTCGAAGCCGGTGAGGTCGACGACGGTCGACGGCAGGCCGGTCAGCTCGCCGCCGTCGATCGCCAGGTCGGCCTGGGCGACGATCCGCGCCGGGACCTCGGCGAAGCCGCCCGGCGCCGGCTCGCCGCTGAGGTTGGCCGAGGTCTGGAACAGCGGGCACATCGCGCCCGCGAGCGGGCCGCCGATCAGCCGCACGCCGAGCGGCTCGCCGTCGCCCCGGCAGGCCAGTGGGTAGCGGCCCGCGGGATTGGCGACCACCAGCGTCACCGGCCCCGGCGTCAGCGCGCCGACCGCCTCGCGCGTCCGCGGCCCGAGCCCCTCGACCAGCTCGCGCATCGCCAGCGGCGAGAGGTACATGACGGCGGAGGGCTTGCCGTCGTCGCGGCCCTTGATCCGGTGGATGTGGGCGATCGTCGCCGCGTCGAGCGGGTCGCAGGCGAGCCCGTAGAGCCCGTCGGCGGGGAAGACCGCGACGCCGCCGGCGGCGATCGTCCGCTCCAACGCCGCCCGCGCCGCCTCCGCGCCATCGCGCTCGATCGAGACGATCTCGGTCATCGCCGCCATCTTGCTGCTTTTTCCACCGCATCGTGGGGAAAAGGCAGCAAGATCACTGTCGCCCCCAGACGACGCGGGGGATGCCGGCGAGGTCGGGGCGCGTCTCGACCGTGGCAAAGCCGGCGGCGAAGAGCAGCTCGCTGACCGCGGGCGCCTGGCCGGCGCCGACCTCGAGCGCCAGCGACGGCGCCACGGTCGCCGCGACCCCGACGGCGGCGCGGATCACGTCGAGCCCGTCGGGCCCGCCGATCAGCGCCTCGCGCGGCTCCCACTCGGTCAGCTCGGGCTCCAGCTCGGACCATTCGGGCTCGGCAACGTAAGGCAGGTTGGCAACGATCAGGTCCAGCCGCGGCGGCTCCAGCGGCAGCATCGTCTCGTGGAACTCGACCCGCTCGGCGAGCCCGAGACGGACCGCATTGGCGCGGGCGACTTCGAGCGCCGCGGTGGACGTGTCGGTGGCCACGACCTCGCACCCCGGCAGCTCCTCGGCGATCGCCAGCGCCACGGCGCCCGACCCGGTGCCCATCTCCAGCGCCCGCCGCGGCCGCAGCTCCAGCGCCAGCTCGACCAGCAGCTCGGTCTCCGGCCGCGGCACCAGCACCCGCCGATCCACCTCGAGCTCGATGTTCCGGAACCCTTTGAGCCCGAGGATGTAGGCCACCGGCTCCCGCCGCAACCGCCGCCGCACCATCTCCCCGAAGCGACGCGCCGCATCCGCCGGCACCCCAGCCTCCGGTTCGGCCACGAGTCGCGCCCGCTCCCAACCCGTCGCCTCAGCCAGGAGCAATTCCGCATCCAGGCGAGAACTCGCAACCCCGGCAGCCTTCAGCGCGTCTCCAGCGGCTGAAAGGGCGTCGCGAACGCTGCTCGTGTCAAATGCCGTGGTCACAGGGAGAACCTATCCCGGTAGGGGTGGAACGTCTTGTACCTTTTTGTCGACTGCCCCGGGCGACAGCTGACCCCAAACCTTCAAAAAGGTTAAGTGGAACCCCTACCGGGATAGGTTCTCCCTGTGAGGCGCGTACCCGGATCGCCGGGGCAGGTGCCGGGTCTGCCGGGATGGGTTCTCAGACCGCCGCGGCGGCCTCAAGCCTTTGCCGCTTCTCCTCCGCGGCGAGAGCATCCGTGAACTCGGAAAGATCCCCGGCGAGAACCGCGTCGATGTTGTGCGTCGTCAGCTTGATCCGGTGGTCGGTCACGCGGCCCTGCGGGAAGTTGTAGGTGCGGACCTTCTCCGAGCGCTCGCCGCTGCCCACCTGCGCCCTGCGCTCCGCCGCGACCTTCGCCTGCCGCTCGGCGATCTCGCGCTCCAGCAGCCGCGCGCGCAGCACCCGCATCGCCTTCTCGCGGTTCTGAAGCTGCGACTTCTCGTCCTGCATCGAGACGACGATGCCGCTCGGCCCGTGCGTGATCCGCACCGCCGAGTCGGTCGTGTTGACCGACTGGCCGCCGGGGCCCGAGGAGCGGTAGACGTCGACCTGCAGGTCGTTCTGGTCGACCTCGACCTCGACCTCCTCCGCCTCCGGCAGCACCGCGACGGTCGCGGTCGAGGTGTGGATGCGCCCCTGCGACTCCGTCTCCGGCACCCGCTGCACGCGGTGCGTGCCGCCCTCGTACTTGAAGATCGAGTAGGCGCCCTCGCCCTTGATCGCGAAGGTCACCTCCTTGAAGCCACCGGCCTCGGCCGCCGACTGCGAGAGCGACTCGGTGGCGAAGCCGCGCTCCTCCGCGTAGCGCGTCAGCATCTTGAAGAGGTCGCCGGCGAACAGCGCCGCCTCTTCCCCCCCGGTCCCGGCGCGGATCTCGACCAGCACGTTCTTGGCGTCGTTGGGGTCGCGCTCGACCATCGCCAGCCGGATCTCCTCCTCCAGCTCCTCCAGCCGCCCCGGCGCCTCCTCGACCACCTTCCGCAGCTCCGCGTCCTCCCCCTCCTCCAGCAGCTCCCGAGCCCCCTCCAGGTCGCCGCTCAAGGTGCGGTACTCGGTCGCGAGCCTGTGAGCCGGCTCGAGCTCCCGGTATTCCCGCCCAATTTCTGCATACCTCTGTCTGTCTGAGATGACGGCAGGGTCGGACATAAGCTCCTCCAACTCGGAGAACCGGCCCTCGATCTGCTCGACAAGCGCCTCGATCATCTCGTGAACCATAGGCGCAACTCGGGCGGGTGGCGCCGGGTTGGGGTGTCCGGCTCGGCGCGGCGTTAATTTTTCGCTCAACCCTCAACGAGTGACGCCAACTCGGCGCGCGAAAAATCCAGCGCCATGCCGGACACCCCAACCCGGCGACAGGACCCGCCCGCCGCGACGCCTCAGGCCACGATCTCTATCGGCGACTCGTCGCTCTCGTGGGCCGGTTCTTCGGCCAATACCTTCTCCAGCGACGCGATCGCCACCGCCAGCTGCTCTTCGTCGGGCTCCCGCGTGGTCAGGTTCTGCAGCATCAGCCCCGGCCACATCACCGCCCGCACCCAGCGCTTGCGGCGGTTCTTGCCCGCCCACTTGATCACCTCGTAGGAGAGGCCGGCGATCAGCGGGATGCCGAGGATGCGCGAGGCGAGCAGCCAGTACCAGGCCGGCAGCCCGATCGGCGCGAAGACGAAGATCGCCAGCACCATCACGATCAGCAGGAAGCTGGTCCCGCAGCGCGGGTGCAGCCGCGAGTAGAGCTTCGCCCGCGCCGGCACGAGCTCGTCCTCGGCCTCGTAGCAGGAGATCGTCTTGTGCTCCGCCCCGTGGTACTCGAACACCCGGCGCAGGTCGGGCAGGCGGCTGATCGCGGCGATGTAGCCGATGAAGATCCCCGTGCGCAGCAGCCCCTCGATCAGCCAGAAGAGGAACGGCGACCCGAGTTGGTCCTTGATCAGGCTCGTCAGCCCGACCGGGACGACGAAGAAGAGGCCGATCGCCAGCGCCATCGAGAGCACGATCGTCGCCCCCCAGACGAAGCCGCCGATCTCCTCCTTCTCGCCCTGCTCGTCCTCCTCCATCTGCGCGTTGGCGGAGATCGCCAGGGCGCGGAAGCCGATCTTCAGCGACTCGCCGAGGGCGACGACGCCGCGCAGCACGGGCACGCGCCAGAGCCGGTGCCGCTTCGCCCAGGGGACGAGCGGCTCGGAGCTGAGCTCGATCTGGCCCTCGGGGTTGCGCACGGCGACGGCCCAGGTCGAGACGCCGCGCATCATCACGCCCTCGAGCACCGCCTGGCCGCCGACCGGCGCGTCGCGCTTGGCGACCAGGGCCCCGTCGGGCATCCGCAGCGGGTCGGCGCCGTTCGCGGAGGCGGCCTCAGGCGACTGCGGAGAGACTGTCTCCGCGGCCATGGCTCAGCGTGATGCCTTGGCGCGCTTCGCCTGGCGGCGCTGGAAGCGCTCGACCCGCCCGCCGGTGTCGACGAGCTTCTGCTTGCCCGTGTAGAAGGGGTGGCACTCCGAGCAGAGCTCGACGTGCAGGTCCGGCACGGTGGCCCGCGTGTAGAAGTCGTTGCCGCACGAGCAGTGCACGTGGGCGAGCTGGTACTCGGGGTGGATCGCGGCTTTCATCGCGAACAAGTCTAGAGAAGTGCGCAAGGCGTGCCGATGAGACCGTGTGAGCACGGCTGCGCGGATAGGCACGGCGCCCGGCGCGAGAGCATTGCGCCTGTCGCTGGCGGCCGTGCTGCTCGGCGGCACCGCGCTAGTCGCGGCGAGCGACTGGCTCGGCCTCGGCGGCGCCTGGCTGGCCCGCCTCGCCGCCGGTCATCTCTACGACGCCGTGGTCGTCGCCGCCGGGGTCGCCCTGCTGCTGCGGGTGCGCGCCGTGCGGCGCGAGCGCTGGGCCTGGCTGCTGCTCGGGCTCGGCGTCCTCTGCTGGGCGGCGGGCGAGGTCTACTGGACCCAGGCGATCCTCGACGACCCCTCTCCCCCCTACCCCTCGCTCGCGGACGTCTTCTACCTCGCCTTCTATCCCCTCGCCTACGTCGGCCTGGCGCTGCTCGTCCGCGCCCGCGCCCGCGAGCTCGACTGGCGGCGCTGGAACGACGGCGCGATCGCCGCGCTCGGCACGGCGGCGCTCGGCTCCGCCCTGATCTTCGATTTCGTCGCCAAGCGGACGGCGGGAACCTCGCTGGAAGTCGCCGTCTCGCTCGCCTACCCGCTCGGCGACATCGCGATGCTGGCGATGATCGTCGGCGTCGTCGCGCTCACCGACTGGCGCCCGGGTCCCGCCTGGTCGCTGCTGCTCGCGGGGCTCGCCTTCCAGGCGATCGCCGACATCGCCTACACCCTGCAGGCGACCGGCGGCGTGGTCCCCAGCGGCAACTGGATCGACCCGCTCTATCTGCTCTCGGCCGTCTGCCTCGGCGCCCTCCTCTGGGCGCCGCACGCGGCGCCGATCCGCCGCGTCGAGCGCGTCGACCGCTGGCGAGAGCTGGCCGTCCCGGCGATCTTCACCGCTGTCATGGTCGGCTTCGTCGCGCTGGAGCTGCTCGGCGACGCCGGCGACCTCTCGGTCCTGCTGTGGACGGCGACGACCGCCGCGGTGATCGTCCGCCTGGCGATCAGCGGGCGGGAGAACCACCGCCTGCTGGATCAGGTGAGAACCGACGCGCTCACCGGGATCGGCAACCGCGGCGGCATGCAGGTCGACCTCGAGGCCCTCGTCGCCCACGCCCGCGAGGGCCACCCCGCGGCGCTCTACATGTTCGACCTCAACTGCTTCAAGCGCTACAACGACAGCTTCGGCCACCCGGCCGGCGACCAGCTGCTGGCGCGCCTGGGGCGCCGGCTGCGCGAGGCCGTCGGCGCCGACGGCGCCGTCTACCGGATCGGCGGCGACGAGTTCTGCGCCCTGCTGACCTGCGCGCCACAGCGCTTCGACGCGGTCGCGAAGCGCGCCGCCGAAGCGCTGACCGAGAGCGACCGCGGCGTCGAGGTCGGCGCCTCGTGGGGCGGCGCGGCGATCCCGGAGGAGGCCGCGGACGCCTCTGCCGCCCTGCAGCTCGCCGACGTGCGCATGTACGCGCAGAAGGAGTCGCGGCGCGTCGCCCGCGAGCAGCCGCCGGCGCCGGCAGGCGCGCGCGGGGGCCTTGAGCCAGGCTCTAAGGTGTCGGCATGGCGGCAGCCGGCCAGCGGCGCGAAGTAGAGCTCCCCGCGGGGACGATCCGCTACCGCGAGGCCGGCGAAGGCAGGCCGGTCGTCTTCGTCCACGGCTTCCTCGTCGACGGGCGGCTCTGGGACGGCGTCGTCGACGCGCTCTCCGACCGCTGCCGCTGCCTCGCGCCGGACTGGCCGATGGGCGCCCAGCAGATCCCGCTGAAACCGCACGCCGACCTCTCCCCCTACGGGTTCGCCGCGATCGTCGACAGCTTCCTCGAGGCGCTCGGCCTGGAGGACGTGACGATCGTCGGCAACGACTCCGGCGGCGCGATGTCGCAGGTCCTCGTCACCCGCCACCCCGAGCGGATCGGCCGGCTCGTGCTGACCAACTGCGACACGCACGAGAACTTCCCGCCGGGCGCCTTCAAGGCGATGCCGCCGATCGCGGCGCTGCCCGGCGGCATGGCCGTGCTCTCGGCGCCGTTCCGCATCCCGGCGCTCGCCCGCGCCGCCTTCAAGCCCTTCACGAAGACGCCGATCCCGCCGGGGCTCGTCGCCTCCTGGATGCGCCCCGGCCTGCACGACCCGGGGGTCAAGCACGACGCGAAGAAGGTGACGGCGGGGATGAACAGGCGCTATACCGAAGAGGCGGCGGAGAAGCTGCGCCGCTGCGACCTCCCCCTGCTGCTCGCCTGGGCGCCCGAAGACAAGTACTTCCCGATCAAGTACGCCGAACGCCTCCGCGACGAAGTCCCGAACGCGAAGCTGGTCGAGATCCCAGACGCGGCGACCTTCGTGCCGCTCGACCAGCCGCAGCGACTCGCCGACGAGATCGCGTCCTTCCTCCAGTAGCGCCGTAGAGCTTTTCACCGCTATGTGAGTAAAACCTCGACGGCGGTCGGGGAGGATTTTCGCTACTTGCGGGTTTTTCGTCCGATCGAGGGTGGACACTGCCTCAACGCCCCCTACAGGACGGAGAGAGACTCCATGCCAGGAGAGATCTTTGACCAGGATCGGCCACCCCGGAGGAGCGCGATGGCGCGGCGGCTCGACGAGGCCTTCGCCGGCTGCGAGCAGTGGACCCTCGCGCCGCCCGCTCAGCGGCGCAGCGAGGCGATCTTCAGCCCGCGCGAGCCCAGTTCCTCGAGGATGATCGGCAGGGCCGCCGCCGTGCGCGCCCAGGAGCCGGGGGCGCTGTAGTAGTCGGCGTCGTGCAGTAGGACGACGTCGCCGGCGCGGGCCGAGCCGCTCGCCAGCCGGGCGATAGAGCGCGCCGTCGCCCGCCGGCGCCAGTCCCTCCCCCAGCGCGACCAGAGCACCGGCCGCCAGCCGCGCTCGCGCACGGCGCGCAGGGCGGCGCCGGTGTAGATCCCGTAGGGCGGCCGGTGGTCGGCGATCTCCTGGCCGCTCGCCTCCTCGATCGCCGCCCGCCCGCGCTCGGCGTCGGCGGCGAACGCGCGCCCGCTCAGCCGCATCGCGTTGCGGTGGCGGTGGCAGTGCAGCTCCACCCGGTGGCCGGCGGCGACGATCTCCGCCGCCAGCGCCGGCCACCGCTCGACCTGCTCCCCGGCGCAGAAGAACGTCGCCGGCGCGCCGGCCTCGCGCAGCGCCTCCAGCACCAGCGGCGTCCCCTGCGGGTGCGGGCCGTCGTCGAAGGTCAGCGCCACCCCGTCCAACCCCGGCTGGCGCCGCACGATCCCCAGCCGCGCCGCGACCCGCGGCGAGTGCGGGGCCAGCGGCGCCGCCGGGCCCCAGCTCAACGCGCTTCGCGGGCGGCGGCGCTCCGCGGGGCGGCGGGGCGGCTGCGCTGCAGCGCCGGCGCCGGTTCGTCTTCGTCCCTGCCGAAGTGGATCCGCCCCTCGAGCGGCTTGGCGACGACCTTGTAGGGGGCTTCGCGGTCGATCGCCGTGAACAGCAGGACGAGCGCCAGGGCGGCGACGCTGACCGCCGCCGCGACCCGCTCCATGCGCAGGCGCCAGACCGGCTGCGGCTTGATCCGCGGCCGCGCCGCCAGCGCCCGCGAGGAGATCGAGGGCAGCGAGGCGAAGCTCGAGTCCGGCGAGCGCCGCTCCCTGGTCAGGTGGCGCAGCACCGACTCCAGCTCGTGCTCGGAGCGCGCCACCTCGGCCAGGCCGAAGCGCTCGAAGGCGGCGTTGTTGGCCCGCAGGTGGCCGGCCGAGAAGCCGTAGGAGACGACCGGGCAGCCGCGGATGTGCGCCTCCAGCACGGTCAGACCGGCGGTCGAGTGGACCATCGCGTCCGCGGCCGCCATCCAGTCGCTCATCCGCTCGGTGAAGCCGATCACCCGCACGCGCCCGTTGTCCGCGTAGCGCTGCTCGAGCCGCTCGCGCGCCGCCTCGTTGCGCCCGGCGATGCAGACGACCAGCGCGTCCTCGCCGCTCAGCGCCGCGTCGATCGCCCCTTCCAGGTCGCCGATCCCCCAGCCGCCGCCGGAGACCAGCACGAGGCGGCCGTGCGCGGGCAGGTCCAGCGCCTCGCGCGCCGCGGCGCGGGTGCGCGGCATCAGGAAGTCGCGGGCGATCGGCGGCCGCAGCCACTCGACGCTGCCGGGGCCGACCAGGCGCTCGACCTCCTCCACCGACTCCGGGTGGGTGACGTAGTGCAGGTCGACCCCCGGGTGGGCCCAGTAGCGCAGGCCGGCGAGGTCGGTGATCGCCGAGTGCACGGGGACCAGCAGGCGGCGGTTCTCGCGCAGCATCCCGAGCACCGCGGTGACGCCGGGGTAGGTGGAGATGACGACATCCGGCCGGCGGCTCTCGATCGCCCGCATCAGGCCGCGCGCGCCGAGCAGGTAGCTGGCGTGGTGCATCAGCCAGCGGGTCGGCGCGAACCGGGTGATCAGCCAGTACTGCAGGTCGAACAGCCAGGGCATCCAGCGGAAGGTGAAGCGCGAGCCGTCGCGCGCCACCGAGCTCGAGATCCGCCCCATCGCCTTCAGCCCGTCCAGGACCTCGACCTCCGCCTCCGGCACGTCGCGCTCGACCTCCTCCTTGATCATCCGCGCCGGCAGGTCGTGCCCCTCGCCGATGTCGGCGGTCAGGACGAGCACCCGCGGCGGCCGCTCCTCGGTGCCGGCGCTGCCACGCAGCACCGGCTTCAGGCCCGGCACCGGGTCGGGCGGGCGGGTCGTCGTGCGCACCCACTCGACGTAGCGGCGCACGCCCTCGCGGAAGCTCGTCTGCGCCTTCCAGCCGATCTCCTCCAGCGCGCGCGCGTTGGAGATCTCCTTGCCGGGGAAGTCGCCGGGGCGCGGCGGCGTGTGCACGATCTCGCAGCCCTCGGTGTTTTCCTGCACCCGCTCGGCGATCTCGAGGATCGTCACGACCTCGTCGCCGGAGAGGTTGTAGGTGCGGTTGGCGCCGGCCGGGGCGAGCGAGGCGACGATCCCGTCGGCGAGGTCCTCGACGTAGATGAAGCTGCGGCACTGGCTGCCGTCGCCGGCGATCGTCAGCGGCTTGCCTTCCAGCGCCAGGTCGGTGAACTTGGCGACGACGCCGGCGGCGCGGGCGCGCGGCCCGTAGGGGATGCCGAAGCGCAGCACGGTCGACTCCAGGTCGAACAGCTCGGCGTAGCCGGCGCAGTAGGTCTCGCCGGCCAGCTTGGTCGCCGTGTAGAGGTGGCGGGGAGCGGGGATCGGGGTGTCCTCGTCGACCGCCTGCTCGGCGCAGTCGCTGTAGACCCAGGTGGTCGAGCCGTAGACGACGCGGCCGACCTCGGCCCGGCAGGCGGCCTCGAGCACGTTGAGCGTGCCGCGGGTGTTGACCTCCTCGGCGAGCACCGGGTCGGCGTGTACGTGGGCGACGTCGGCGACCGCGGCGAGGTGGATGACCGCGTCGCAGTCGCGCATCGCCAGGTCGAGGTTGGCCGGGTCGGTGATGCTGCCGGTGAAGGTCTCGACTTCGAGCGGCGAGTGGTAGGGCGAGGGGCTGAGGTCGAAGACCCGTGGTGTGTGGCCGTCGCGCATCAGGCGGTCGACCACGTGCGAGCCGATGAAGCCGCCGCCGCCGGTTACCAGGACTCTCATGCTTCCTCCTTCGCGAGGGCGTCCTCGCGGCTCTCCGGTCTGTAGTACAGCGGCACGCACCAGTGGTTCTGGGCGACCCACTCGGTGTTGGGAAGGTCGTCGTCGCGGCCCATGATCCGGTGGCAGGGCTCCTCGTACACGCGCCCGGTCGACTTCTCGATCGGCTCGAAGACGATGTACTTGTAGAGGCCCGAGGTCATCCCCTCGGGCAACTCCAGCCGCGCCGGGTGCTGCGGGTCGAGGTGCTCGCGCGCGTAGGCGTTCTTCCAGGCGACGATCTCCTCCATGCGATCGGCCTGCACGAGGCCGAGCGCCGCCGTGAACTCGCTCATGCGGAAGTTGAGCCCGTCGACCTCGTGCTCGAACTTGCCGTAGTTGCGGAACTTGCGCGCGAACTCGAGCAGCTCCGGGTCGGCGGAGACGAGCACGCCGCCCTCGCCGGTGGAGACCGTCTTCGTGGCGTAGAGCGAGTAGACGCCGGCGTCGCCGAAGCCACCGGGACGGCGCCCGCCCCACCCGGCGCCGTGGGCGTGGGCGCAGTCCTCGAGCAGGAAGATGCCGTTCGCGGCGCAGTATTCGGCGATGCGCTCGGAGTCGAAGGCGATGTGGCCGCCGATGTGGACGAGGATCGCCGCCTTCGGACGGTGCCGCTCGGCCTTGCGCTCGAAGTCCTCGAAGGACATGCAGAGGTCGCCGCGGTTGCAGTCGACGAACTCGACCTCGGCGCCGGCGCCGATCGCCGCCAGCGGCGAGGCCATGAAGGTGTTGGAGGGGCAGAGCACCGTCTCGCCGCGCGCCCCGGCGAACTCGAGCGCCGCCAGCGCGCCGCCCGCCCAGCTCGACAGGCCCAGGCTCGGCAGCCCGTTCCACTCGGCCCAGCGCGCCTCGAAGCGCTCCAGCATCTCGCCCTCCGACCAGCGCTCGGAGTCGAGCACCTCGCCCCACAGCTCGAACAGCCGCGCGCGGTCGCGATGGTCGAACCCGATCGCGAACTGGCTCGCGTCGAGCACTGGGCTGGCTGAGGAGGGCACGGCGCGGGGCAGGCTAGCAGCGAAACCGGTCAGCCATCTAAATTTGCGCTGAGCCCGCTCTCATCGCGATTCGCGCTCTCGATCACCGCGGCGACGGTCTTCGAGCCGGCGAGCAGGACGGTGCCGGCGATCGCGATGGCGATGAAGCCGAGCAGGGCGACGCCGCCGAGCGGCGTCGCGCCCCACTTCTCGCCGAAGATCAGCGGCGCCAACAGCACCGGGACGACGATCTGCACGGCGAACATCGTCGGCGCCACGCGCGTCGCCGGGCGCCGCTGCAGCGCGCTCATCTCGCTCAGCAGGGCGAGCCCCTCCGAGGCCGCGGCGCTGGCCAGCCAGGCGAGGGCGACGAGCAGCGTCCCGGCGGCCAGCTCGTCGGTGAGCAGCTTGCTGGCGATCGCCGTCCAGGCGTAGCCGAAGCCGGCCGAGACCGTCGCCAAGCCTCCGAGGACGCCGATATCGGCTTTTTCCACGCTCTGGTGTGGAAAAAGCCGGAAGCGAAGCACGTAGGGCGCCAGGAGCGGGATCGCGACGAGGACCAGGGCGAAAGTGACCCCCGCGGCCCCGGCGTGCTCGGTGGTCCGTTCCGGCGCCGCCCAGGCCACGCCCGCGACCCCCACCACGATCGCCGCCACGGCGACCCCCTCGCGAGCCCCGGGCGACTCCCCGAGCCGCGTAACCCCCAGCCACAGCAGCAGGATCAGCCCCGCGGCCAGGCAAGGCTGCACAACCGTCAGCGGCGCCAGCAAAAGCGCCACGATCTCCAACGGCCACCCGAGCAACCCCAGCGCCGTGGCCCCCAGCCACCTTCGATTCCTCACCAGCCTCCCGATCAAGGAAAGCCGCAACCCATGCTCCCCCGGCACCTCCCGCGCCTGCAAAGCCTGCAGCGCGATCGAGGTGTTGTAGAGCAGCGAGGCCCCGACAGCGGCGACTATTCCCAGCGCCAGCACGCCGGGGAAGCTACTGCCCGCCCCCCGCGCCTAGCGCGAGAGGATGATCTCTTCGCGCTTGCGACGCTTCTTGAGCTTGCCGTAGTGCATGGCGACACGAGATGAGGCGAAGCCGCCCAGACCGGACAGCACAAACGCCACGAAGCCGAAGACAGCGCCGCTCGCGTCGGTCAGCGCGAGAACGGCGCCGGCGATACCGGCGACAACGCACAAGCCGGCGAACACGAGAATCAATGCCTTGGTTTCGCTCATGCTCAGCCTCTCCTGGGTTAAGACAAGAAGTTAACACATACAGACAACACGATGACGACCAGCGAAGCGCAGAGGCCGCCGAAGCCGCCCACGGTCGTAAGCCGTCTGAGCTCCACCTCCGGCGCAGCGGAGAGACTCGGTCCAGCCTGGCCGATGAATCCCCCGACGGCGACGCAGCCGGCCATCAATCCGACGATCGTCGCCGATTGGCTGAGGAAGTGCCCGCGAGCACGCGCCGACCGTAGGAGACGGGGACGCGCGTGTGGCGCGCGGAATGCGCCGATTGTGAAGCGCCTTGGTTACGTCTCCTGGTAAAGCGGCCCGTCGCCGCCCTCGGGCAGCGTCAGGCGACCGCCCTTGGCGGTGATCGCGCCGCACTGCACGCAGTTGGAGGCGGTGACGTGGACGTCGACCTCGGCGGCCCCGTTCTCCAGCTGGTCCTCGGGGATCTCGTAGACCTGCGCCGGGCACATCGAGACCCAGGTCTGGGCGAGCTCGCGCGGCACCCTGCCCTGGATCCGCACGTGGTTGGGCGCGTCGTCGCGGGTCGCGTTGCCGGAGAGGAAGACCGAGTCGAGCTTGTTGAAGGTCACCTCGTTGTCCGGTTTGGGATAGCGCTCGGCGGCGTTGCCGAGGTGCATCGCCGGCTCGGCGTTGTCCTCGACCCTCATGTGGCCGGGCGGGAAGTTGCCTTTGCTGGCGACGAGCATGTTGGCGACGATGCCGCCGCGGATCAGGCCCTTGCTCAGCGGCTGCTTCATGTTGCGCGACTTGTAGAGGTCCTTCTCGATCACCGAGTTGCGAATCGCCTCGTCGTAGCTTTCGAAGTTGACCGAGTCGATGTCCTTCTTCAGCGCCTCGACGATCGCCTCCGCCGCGTACATGCCCGCGTGCATCGCGTAGTGGACGCCGGCGAGTTCGGCGATGTTGACCATCCCGGCGCAGTCGCCGGCGACCAGCATGCCGGGCACCGAGAAGCGCTTCGGCAGCGAGAAGTAGCCGCCCGAGGGGATCGTCTTCGCGCCCCAGCCGACCCGCTTGCCGCCCTCGATGATCTTGGCGATGAAGGGATGCTGCTTGAAGCGCTGCAGCTCGTCGTGGACGGAGAAGGTGGCGTCGGTGTAGTCGAGCCCGACGACGAGGCCGAAGCAGACCTTGTCCTCGCCCATCGGGTAGATGAAGCTTCCCCCTGCCTCCTTGTGCTTGGCGCCCCAGCGCAGCGGCCAGCCGAGCGTGTGGATCACCCGGTCGAGCGGCTTCGGCACCTCCCAGATCTCCTTCACCCCGAGCTCCCAGGCCTGCGGGTCGCTGCCGTCGGTCATCCCGAAGTAGTCGTAGGCAGAGTAGGTGAGGTGGCCGATCGTGCCCTCGGCCAGCACCGTCGCCTTGGCGATCACGTCGGAGCCCGGCTCGAAGTTGCCGAGCTCTTCGCCCTCCTTGCCGCGTCCGCGATCGCCGGAGCGCACGCCCCTGACGATCCGGTCCTCGACCAGCAGCTTGTCGGCGGCGGTCTCGGCGAGGATGTAGACGCCCGCCTCCTCGGCTTTCTCGGCGAGGAAGCGGCCCAGTTTGGAGACCGACATCGTGTAGGTCCCCTCTTTGCGGAAGTTCGGCGGCGGCGGCTTCAGCGGGATCGCCGCCTTCGAGGTGAGGAAGTAGGTCGCGTCCTTGGTCACCTCCTGGTAGACCGACGGCCAGTCCCCCGGGTCCATGTCGGGGAACAGCCGCGTCAGCGCCGAGGGGTCGACGTTGGCGCCGGAGAGCAGGTGCGCCCCGGCGACTTTGCCCTTCTCGATCACCGCGACCGGGACTTCGCCCAGCCTCTCGGTCAGCTCCGGCTCGTCGGCGAGCAGCTGCATCAGCCGGTTGGCGCAGGCGAGGCCCGCCGGGCCGCCGCCGACGATCGCCACCCCGACCTCGATCCGCTCGTCGGCGGGATCGGTCGGCGGACCGATCGCGTCGGCGGAGTCGAAGGGGGGCGGGTAGTCGAGCGGCTTGACGGCGGGCATCGCTTGCTCCTTTGTCGCGGTCGAGGGTGAGGCCGAGCCCTGCGGCTCAGCCCCCCTTCTTCGCCTTGATCGCTTCCGTGAGCTTGGGGACGATCTTGTGCAGATCGCCGACCACGCCGAGGTCCGAGAACTCGAAGATCGGCGCGTTCTGGTCCTTGTTGATCGCGAGGATGTTCTCCGAGTTCTGCATCCCGACCTTGTGCTGGATCGCGCCGGAGATGCCGGCGGCCAGGTAGAGCTTCGGCGCGACCGTCTTGCCGGTCTGGCCGATCTGGGCCGCGTAGGGGTACCAGCCGGCATCGACGACCGCACGGGTCGCGGCGACCGCCCCGCCCATCGCCTCGGCCAGCTCCTCGCACTGCTGGAAGCCGTCCGCCGCGCCGAGCCCGCGGCCGCCGCCGACGAGGATCTCGGCGTCCTCGATGTTGACGTCGGCGCCGCGCTGTTCGCCGCGCGTGACCATCTTCGCCTTCGTCGACCAGGGCGAGAGCTCGACGTCGACGTCGACGACCTCGGCGCTGCCGCCGCTCTCCTCGGCGTCGAAGGCGTTGAGCCGGCCGATGATGATGCCGGGCTCGCTGACGTAGCCGACGTCGGCGACCTGCGAGTCCTGCAGGATCGGGCGCTCGGCGACGAGCTTGCCGTCCTGCGCCTTGACCGCCGTGACCTCCATCGTCACGCCGGCGTTCAGCCGCGCGGTGAGGCCGGCGCCGATCTCGAAGCCGAGCAGGCCGCCGCCGAACAGCGCGTAGCCGAAGCCCTCGTCCTTGATCACCTTCGCCATCGCGTCGACGATCGGCTGGGCGAGACCCTCGGGCACGTCCTTGGCGCGGTAGACCTTGGCGGCGCCGTAGTTGCCGAGCGCCGCGCAGGCGTCGTCGGCTACGTCGCCGACCACCATCACGGCGGCCTCGCCGCCGATCTCGCCGGCCAGCCGGGCCGCCTCGGAGATCGCCCCGAGCGAGTTCTTGTTGAAGTTGCCCTCGTCGTCGTGGAGGGCGTAGGTCAGGATCCCAGCCATCTAGATCAGCTTCCTCTCGTCGAGCCACGCGACGATCTTTTCGACCGTCTCGTTGGTGTCCTCGTCCTCGATGATTTCCCCGGCCTCCTTGGCGGGCGGCGGGTTGAGCGCCAGCACGCTCGTCTTCGAGCCGGCCTCGCCGACCATGCCGCCGTCGATGCCGACGTCGCCGGTCGCCTTGCCGTCGAGCGGTTTCTTCTTCGCGCCCATGATCGCTTTCAGGCTCGGGTAGCGCGGCTCGTTGATCGCGTCGCCGACGCTGATCACGGCCGGCAGCTCGACCTCGACCGTGTCGTAGCCGTACTCGGCCTGGCGCTCGCAGCGCAGCTTGCCGTCGGCGACGTCGATCTTGATCACCTGCGTCAGCGAGGGCATCTGCAGGTGGTCGGCGACGACGGCGCCGATCGTGTAGCACTCGCCGTCGTCGGACTGCTGGCCGAGCAGCACCAGATCGGGGCTCTCGGACTCCAGCACCTTGGCCAGCGAGTAGCCGGTGGCGCAGACGTCGGAGCCCGACAGCGCCTCGTCGGAGAGGTGCACCGAGCGGTCGGCGCCGAGCGCCACCGCCTTGTGCAGCGCGCGGACGGCGGAGTCGGGGCCCATCGTCACCGCGACGACCTCCTCGACCGGGATCGCGCCGCCCTCCTTGATCTGCATGGCGGCCTCGATGGCGTGGGTGTCGAAGGGGTTGAGGTTTTTCTCGCCGCTACGGTCCAGCCGCATCGTTCCAGGGTCGATGCGCTTCTGGACGGCGGCGTCCGGGACCTCCTTGACCAGGACGCAGATCTTCAACTTTCAAGCCTCCTCAGCTGTTGCTCGGACCGGTTGACTGACGAGTCAATCAGTCTATCTATACATCGGACGGTGTGCAGTTGCACACCGGCGGATGTGCGAAGCACAACCGCCGACATGTGACGTTCGGCGTGATCTGGATCACGCTCTGGACGGCCCAACCCGGCCATCCGGTCAAGCTTCTTCCCGCTCGTGGCGCCGCTCGGCGGCGCCGCGGATGAAATCGACGATCTCGTCGGTGCCGGCGCCGGGCGTGAACACGGCGGCGACGCCGAGCTCCTTCAGCTCGGGGATGTCCTCGGCCGGGATCGTCCCTCCGACCGTGACCAGGACGTCGTCGACGCCCTGCTCCTTCAGCAGCTCGACCACCCGCGGCACCAGCGTCATGTGGGCGCCGGAGAGGATCGAGAGGCCGACCGCGTCGGCGTCCTCCTGGATCACCGTCTCGGCGATCTGCTCCGGCGTCTGGTGCAGGCCGGTGTAGATCACCTCCATCCCCGCGTCGCGCAGCGCCCGGGCGATGATCTTGGCGCCGCGGTCGTGCCCGTCCAGGCCGGGCTTGGCGACGACGACGCGGATCTTGCGGGCGGTTGCTGCCTCCATTGCGCGCCGGAAGGTTAGTCGAATCGCGCACGGCCTTTGCGTTCGCACTTGGCGCCGCATAGCGACGAGAACCGCGAACGGAAGCGATCAGAAGACCGGGGACTCGGTATAGGTGCCGAAGACCTCTTGCAGCGCCGCGATCATCTCGCCCTCGGTAGCGCGGGCGCGGGCGGCCTCGGTGATCGGCGGCATCAGGTTGGTCTCCCCGGCCGCGGCGGCCTTCAGCGCGGCCAGGGTGCGCTCGACCTCGCTGCCATCGCGGCGGGCGCGGGTCGCCGCGAGGCGCTCGGCCTGCTTGCGTTCGAGCGCCGGGTCGATCCGCAGGATCGGGGTCTCCGGCTCGTCCTCGGCGACGAAGTCGTTGACGCCGACGACGATCCGCCGCCGCTCGTCGACCTCGCGCTGGTAGGCGAAGGAGGCGTCGGCGATCTCGCGCTGGGGGAAGTTGCGGCGGATCGCCTCGACCATCCCCCCCAGCTCGTCGATGCGGGCGAAGTAGTCGTAGGCGGCCGCCTCCATCTCGTCGGTCAGCCGCTCGACGAAGTACGAGCCGCCGAGCGGGTCGGGCGTGTTGGCGACGCCCGATTCGAAGGCGATCACCTGCTGCGTGCGCAGCGCCACCCGCACCGCCTCCTCGGTCGGCAGCGCCAGCGCCTCGTCGAAGGAGTTGGTGTGCAGCGACTGAGTCCCGCCGAGCACCGCCGCCAGCGCCTCGAGCGAGGTGCGGACGACGTTGTTGAGCGGCTGCTGGGCGGTCAGCGAGACGCCGGCGGTCTGCGCGTGGAAGCGCAGCCGCATCGACTCCTCGCGCTTGGCGCCGTAGGTGTCGCGCAGCTCGCGCGCCCAGATCCGCCGCGCCGCCCGGTACTTGGCGATCTCCTCGAAGAAGTCGATGTGGGCGTTGAAGAAGAAGGAGAGGCGCGGGGCGAAGTCGTCGACGTCGAGGCCGCGCTCGAGCGCCCGCTCGACGTAGGTGAAGCCGTCCTTGAGCGTGAAGGCGAGCTCCTGCTGGGCGGTCGAGCCGGCCTCGCGGATGTGGTACCCGGAGATCGAGACCGGGTGCCAGCGCGGCATCTTCTCGCTGCACCACTCGATCATGTCGGTGACCAGGCGCATCGCCGGCTCGATCGGGAAGCACCACTCTTTCTGCGCGATGTACTCCTTGAGGATGTCGGTCTGGATCGTGCCGCCGAGCTGCTCCGCCGGCACGCCCTGCCGCTCGCCGACGAGCACGTAGAAGGCGAGCAGGATCGCCGCCGGCGCGTTGATCGTCATCGAGGTGGTGACGCCGCCGAGCGGGATCCCGTCGAAGAGCTGTTCCATGTCGTCGAGGCTGTCGACGGCGACGCCCTCGCGGCCGACCTCGCCGAGGCTGCGCGCGTGGTCGGAGTCGTAGCCCATCAGCGTCGGCATGTCGAAGGCGGTCGAGAGCCCGGTCTGGCCGTGGTCGAGCAGGTAGTGGAAGCGCTCGTTGGTCTCCTCGACCGTGCCGAAGCCGGCGAACTGGCGCATCGTCCACAGCCGCCCCCGGTACATCGACTCGTAGGGGCCGCGCGTGAACGGGTAGGCGCCGGGCCGCCCGATCGACTGCTCGGGCTCGGCGGGCGCCCGCTCGGGGCCGTAGAGCGGCTCGATCGGCTGCCCGGACAGCGTCCGGAACTCCGTCTCCCGCTCTTCCAGCGGCTTCTCGGTGGGCTCGGTGGCCATCGCGAGACACAGTCTAGGCCCGCTCCACCCCGCCTCTCCCTCGGTCGCCGTAGAGGTTTTGGTCGGTATGCGACCCAAAGCTCTACCGCGCCCGCAGGCCACGCGGAGCGCCGTAGAGGTTTTCACCGCCATCCGGCAAGAACCTCTACGGCGGTGGCGGTGGCGGGGGCAGACTGCGGTAGCGGTGGCGGTACCCGGGGGCGGGCACGGGAGCAAACGGCGGTGGCTGTAGCGGGGCAGCCGCGGGAATGCTGCGGGTTTTCCCCCGGTGAAATCAGGTACACGCACGGAGGCGGGGGCGTAACCGCGGATGAAAGCGTCTCGATTGCACGAATCGACGACGTTTTCATCAAGCCACTACAACGGAGGTGCCAGGAAATGCGCAGAGGACTGGAGTTGGGCGGGATCGTCGCGGGGGTCGTCTTGATCGCCTTCGGCGTGGTCGCCATCGTGATGGGGGCGAACGGCAGCGACACCGTCTCCACCGAACTGAACCGGCAGAACATCGTCGGCACGCCCGACATGACGCCGGAAGCGACCACCGCGGCGGTCAAGGAAGCGGGCCTGCCGGCAAGCGTCGGCCTGCCGACCTGCGACGTTGCCGAACAGTCGATCGACAACGGCGAAAAGGCGCGCTGCTTCGCCTCCTACATGCGGATCCATGCGCTGGAGTCGACGGGCGGCTTCACCTATTCGGAAATGGGTCGCTTCGAAGCCAAACCGGGCACGCCGAAGGGCGAACTGGCCGCCGGCGGCGGCACCGACAACGAACAGTTCGCGGCCATCGACTCCGAAACCGGCGAGCCGGCGGACAACGGGGCGCGTGAAACCTGGGTCACCGAGACCGCCCTCGCCACCGCGCTCAACGCCAGCTACATGGCCGACCAGCTGTCCCTGTTCGGGATCGTGATCGGGATCGCCCTGCTGCTGGTCGGCATCGGCTTCCTCGTCCTGGTGGCCGGCGGAGCGGTGCGCAATCCCGACACCATCCTCAAGTTCCTGCACTCGCACAAGCCGCACATGCCCCACCGCGGCGAGACGAGCGCGTAGCACTGACCCCACCCCCCGGGGGCGTGGTAGAGGTTTGGGCCGCTATCCGGCACGAACCTCGACCACGCATCGAGGGGGCTTTACAGTCCATCCGAGAACCCGCGTGTGCGGCTGGCGCGCGCCGGACCAAGCGGGGCAAGGACGCAGGAAGGCCGAATAGCAGCGCTATCTGGCCGACTGAGGACGCAGCAACGCGCAGCGTCCGCCGCCGCCAGACGTGTGCGCGGGTTCTTGGATGGACTCTTAGCGCCGCAGGTGGAGGCGGCGGGTCGCGGGCCGGCGGCGAGCCGCGATGCGGCTCGCGCCGAGGCCGACGATCGCCGCCAGCAGGGTCGCGGCGATCGCGACGAGGCGGCGGCCGAGCCGCTCGAAGCGCATCGTCTGCCAGCCTTCCTCGCGGGCGATCGAGGCGAGGTCGGGGTCGGGGTTGACGACGACCGGGTTGCCGACCGCGCGCAGCATCGGCAGGTCGGAGAGCGAGTCCGAGTAGGCGTAGGACTCCGCCAGGTCGATGCCGTGTTCGGCCGCGAACGCCTCCATAGCCTCGACCTTGCCCGGCCCGTAGACGAAGGGTCCGTCGAAGCGGCCGGTGAGGTTTCCGTCCTCGCCCACCTCGTAGCGCGTGCCGACCGCGCCGTCGAAGCCGAGCACCGTGGCGAGCGGCTCGACCACGCCGCTGCCGGCGGCGCTGACGATGAAGGTCGGCCGCCCGGCGTCCTGGTGGTCGTGGACCTCATCGAGCATCCGCGGGTAGACGCGCGGCAGGATCGCCGCCATCACCTCCGGGTTCATCCGTTCGAGCCCGCGCGCCGGCACGCCGGTGAGCAGCTCGCGCACGCCGCGCAGGACCTCGGTCGTGCGCTCGTCGCTCACCCCGCGCAGGCGGTAGCGCAGGTGCTCGATTCCCCAGCTCGCGAGCTGCCGGCGCCCGACCAGTCCGCGCCGGGCGGCGACGCGGGCGAACTGCATTCCCGAAGACCCCGCCATCAGGGTCTTGTCGAGGTCGAAAAATGCCGCCGCCCGAGTCATTCACATCCCTCGCACGGCCGTGAAAACCAAGCAGGTCGGTGGACGCAGGGAGTGAGGTGAGGGGAGCGCACAGTTAGTGCGTGACCCGATCCGAACGACCGAGGACGCCGAGATGCGCCGGTTTGCAGCGGCCGCGCTACTGCGAGGGCACTTCGATGACGATCGCATCTCCCTGTCCACCACCGGAACATATGGCCGCCACGCCCACGCCCCCGCCTCGTCGCCCGAGCTCGTGAACCAAACTGCCGACGATGCGGGCGCCGGAGGCGCCGATCGGGTGGCCGAGGGCGATCGCGCCGCCGTTGACGTTGACCTTGTCCTCGTCGACGCCGAGCATCCGCATCGAGTTGAGCGCGACCGAGGCGAAGGCCTCGTTGATCTCCCAGAGGTCGACGTCCTCGGCGCTCTTGCCGATCTTCTCCAGCGCCTGCTTGGCGGCGTTGGCGGGGGTCCTCGCCAGGTAGGGGAACTCGTCGGCGACGGTGCCGTAGGAGAGCACGCGAGCGAGCGCGGTCTTGCCCTCCCGGTCCGCCCACTCCTCGGAGGCGACTACGATCGCGCCGGCGCCGTCGTTGACGCCCGGGGCGTTGCCCGCGGTGTGGGTGGCGTCGGGGCCGCCGATCGCCTTCAGCCCGGCGAGCGTCTCGACCGTGGTCTCGGGGCGGATCGCCTCGTCGGCCTCGATCGTGTTCTCGCCCTTGCGCGACTTGACCGTGACGCCGACGATCTCCTCGGCGAGCCGGCCGGCGTCGGTCGCCTCGGCGGCGAGCCGGTGCGAGCGCTCGGCGAATTTGTCCATGTCGGCGCGGGTGATCTCCAGCTCGTTGGAGACCTCGCTCGCCTCGTTGATCATCTGCTTTTCGGTGAAGGGGTTGGTCAGCCCGTCGTGGACCATCGCGTCGATCGTCTCGACGTGGCCCATGCGGTAGCCGAAGCGGGCGCCGGGCAGCAGGTGAGGGGCGCCGCTCATCGACTCCATGCCGCCGGTGACGGCGACCTCGGTGTCGCCGGCGCGGATCGCCATGTCGGCGAGGCCGAGCGAGCGCATGCCCGAGGCGCAGACCTTGTTCACCGTCTCCGAGGGGACCTCCTTGGGAACGCCGCCCTTGATCTGGGCCTGGCGCGAGGGGATCTGTCCCTGGCCGGCCTGCAGGACCTGGCCGAAGACGACCTGCTCGACCTGCTCGGGGTCGACCGAGGAGCGCTCCAGGGCGGCCTCGATCACGTGCCCGCCGAGGTCGGTGGCGTCGAGCGAGGAGAGGGTGCCGCCCATCTTGCCGAAGGGCGTGCGTGCGGTTCCGAGAATTACGGTGCTGGGCATCTTGACGGCCTTTCTGTCGTTTCTTGTGCCGGATCTCGGCTCGGACAGGGCCGTGTGTGGCCCTCGACAGGGACCATAGCGCGCCGTTTCCCGTAGGGGCTATCCCGGTAGGGGTTCCACTTAACCTTTTTGAAGGTTCGGGATACGGCTGTCGCCCGGGGCAGTCGACAAAAAGGTACAAGACGTTCCACCCCTACCGGGATAGCCCCTATGCAGACGATCGCTACGAGGGTGAGCCGTGCGATCGATCCCACTGCATAGACTCACGGGCCATGCGCGTCGAGGTGCGACAGCTGTCACTGGACGAGCTCGAGGCCGATCTGGTCGTCGCCGGCCTCTACGAGGACGAGGAGCTGCCGCCTGAGCTCGCAGACGCGCCAGGCGCCGGCGACGCGAAGGGCGACTTCCAGAAGCTCGCCCTGCTGCACCCGGAGCGGCCGGCTCGCGTGCTCGTCGTCGGGCTCGGCGAGCGCGAGGAGGTCGACCCCGAGCGCCTCCGGCTCGCCGCCGCCGTCGCCGCCAAGGAGGCGGGCCGGCTCGAAGCGGCCTCGCTCGCCTGGCTGCTGCCCGAGTCGGCCGACGACGACGCGGCGGCCGACGCCATCGTCACCGGCACGATCCTCGCCGATCACCGCTTCGACCGGCTGAAGAGCAGCGACCCGGGCGAGCCACCGGCGCCGCGGATCGAGTCGCTCATCCTGGCCGGGCGCGAGAGCGTCGCCGAGGCCGCCGAGCAGGCGCGGATCTGCGCGGAGGCCCAGAACCGCTCGCGCGACCTGCAGAGCCTGCCCTCGAACATCGCCACCCCCTCCTACCTCGGCCGCCGCGCCCGCGAGCTCGCCTCCCACCACGCCGGCGTCAGCGCCGAGGTGATCGGCCGCGACGAGATCGCCGCCAAGGCGATGGGCGGCATCGTCGCCGTCAGCCAGGGCAGCGCCGAGGAGCCGAAGCTGATCGTGCTGCGCTACGAGGGCGCCGGCTCCGGCCCGACGCTCGGCTTCGTCGGCAAGGGCGTCACCTTCGACACCGGCGGCATCTCGCTGAAGCCCTCGGCCTCTATGCACGAGATGAAGATGGACATGTCCGGGGCGGCCGCGGTGCTGGAGGCGGTCGGCGCGATCGCCGAGCTCGGCCTGCCGCTGAACCTGATCGCCGTCGTCCCGGCGACCGAGAACATGCCGTCGGGCACGGCGATCAAGCCGGGCGACGTGATCACGATGTACAGCGGCAGGACGGTCGAGGTCAACAACACCGACGCCGAGGGCCGCCTGATCCTCGCCGACGCGCTCGCCTACGCGGTCGAGCTCGGCGCCGAGCGGATCGTCGACCTGGCGACGCTGACCGGCGCCGTGCTGATGGCGCTCGGCTCGACCTACGCCGCGCTGATCTCCAACGACGACGAGCTGGCGGGCGCGGTCGAGGCGGCGGGCGCGACCACGGGCGAGCTGGTCTGGCGCCTGCCCCTCCACCAGGAGTACAAGGACCTGGTCAAGGGAACCGTCGGCGACCTGACCAACGCCGCCGCCAAGCGCAAGGCGGGCACGATCTACGCCGGCTCCTTCCTCGAGGAGTTCGTCGGCGACATCCCCTGGGCCCACCTCGACATCGCCGGCACCTCGTGGGACGTCGGCCGCCCCTACACGGGCAACGACGCCAGCGGCTTCGGCGTCCGCCTGCTGGTCGAGCTGGCTCGCGAGCTCTCGGGCTGAGCCGAGCTACTCGCCGCGATCCGCCTTGCGCTGCTCGTCGGCGAGCACGATGTACTCCTCGACCATCAGCTTGTCCTTCGGTCGATTCGCAGCGCGCTTCATCGCGATCAGATGGTCGATCGAGGCGACGCGCACTTCGAGGCCGAGGATCTCACGCACGGGGGCCTCGGCCTTCAACTCGTCATAGCCGGGCATTCCATCCGCATGGCCGAGAATGTCGAAATCGCCGTGCGGAGTGTCGAAGGTGAAGTTCGAGCCGTTTTCGATCGTCTTCGCATCGAGCACGAATGGAAGGTCGGCTGGCGCTCCACGCAGACCAACGCCGATTTCCCGCAGCGCTTCGACCAGCCGCGCGATGTTGTCGCGGTTGCGGGCATAGACGACATCGAGGTCGTAGCTTGGATAGTTCGAGCCGTGGCTGATCCCGGCCATGCCACCGACCAAGACGAAATCAACCCCGTGGCGGACAAGGGGCGTCAACAACTCGCGCAGATCGGCGGGGCGCGGAGGGAGCGGCTCGGTGGTCAAACCGGTTTCCCCCGCACGTTGGGGCTGATCGCGATCAGCTGTTCGGCCATTGCCACGCCGTACTCGACACGCTCCGACGGCGAGAGCTTAAGTCGCTCGGCGTTGAGCGTCCGGTCGATGCCGAAATCGCGCACCTGAGCGTCCAGCTCCAGATCGTCGCCGAGCAGGTACAGCAGCTCGCGCAGCGTCGCGACCGAGGGCGACACCCGGTCACGCTCGATCCGCGAGATCGCCGACTGAGTCGTCCCGGCCCGCATCGCCAGGCGCTTCTGGCTGACTCCGTGCCTTGCGCGGGCCCCTTTCAGCAGTTCTCCAGGCGTTTTCACCGTTGGAATATAGCAAATATGTGCTTATCTCTTATCCGCTATCGCAGCCGCCGCGTAAGTTGCTGCCTTTTCCCCACTATGGTGGGGACGATGCGGCAAGAAGCGCGACGGGACTCGAGCGACCAGGAGGAGAGCTGATGGCGACGGCGGCTGAGGTTCAGAGCAGGGAGAGGATCTTCATCGGCGGCGAGTGGGTCGAGCCGCAGGGGACGGAGCGGATCGAGGTGGTCAACTCGACCACCGAGGAGGTCATGGCGACGATCCCGGGCTGCGCCGCCGCGGACGCCGACCTCGCCGTGCGCGCCGCCCGCGACGCCTTCGACTCCTGGGCGCGGACGCCGCGCGCCGAGCGCGCCGGCTACCTCTCGGCGATCGCCGCCGGGCTGGGCGAGCGCTCCGAGGAGATCGCGGCGACGATCTCGCAGGAGCTCGGCATGCCGCTGAAGCTGAGCAGGATCATCCAGGCCGGGCTGCCGACCGGCCAGTTCGCGGCGATGCCGGGGCTGATCGAGGAGGTCGCATGGGAGGAGGAGATCGGCAACTCGCGCGTGCTGCGCGAGCCGGTCGGCGTGCTCGGCGCGATCACCCCCTGGAACTTCCCGCTCAACCAGATCGCCGCCAAGGTCGCCCCCGCCCTCGCCGCCGGCTGCACGGTCGTGCTCAAGCCGAGCGAGGTGACGCCGCTCAACGCCTTCATCCTCGCCGAGGTGGTCGAGGCCGCCGGCCTGCCCGCCGGCGTCTTCAACCTCGTCAGCGGCGCCGGGCCGGTCGTCGGCGAGGCGCTCGCCGGGCATCCCGGCGTCGACATGGTCTCCTTCACCGGCTCCACGCGCGCCGGGCGGCGCGTCTCCGAGCTCGCCTCGGCGACGGTCAAGCCGGTGGCGATGGAGCTGGGCGGCAAGTCGCCGAACGTGATCCTCGACGACGCCGACCTCGCCAAGGCGGTCCCCGACGGGGTCGCCAAGTGCTTCCTCAACTCGGGCCAGACCTGCAGCGCGCTGACCCGCATGCTGGTGCCCCGCGCGATGCTCGCCGAGGCGGAGGAGATCGCGGTCAAGGCGGCGGAGGGCTTCACCCCCGGCGACCCGTTCGAGGACTCGACCCGGCTCGGGCCGCTGGTCTCCGACGTGCAGCGCGAGCGCGTGCGCGGCTACATCGAGAAGGGCGAGGCCGAGGGGGCGAAGCTGCTCACCGGCGGCGCCGCCCCGCCCGAGGGCCTCGAGCGCGGCTACTTCGTCCGCCCCACCGTCTTCTCCGAGGTCACCCCGGAGATGACGATTGCCCAGGAGGAGATCTTCGGGCCGGTGCTGGTGATCCAGCCCTACGAAGGCGAGGACGACGCGGTGCGGATCGCCAACGACACCGTCTACGGCCTCGCCGGCGGCGTCTGGTCGGCCGACACCGAGCGCGCGATCGCCGTCGCCAGGCGCATCCGCACCGGCCAGATCGAGATCAACGGCGGCGCCTTCAACCCGCTCGCCCCGTTCGGCGGCTACAAGCAGTCCGGCCACGGCCGCGAGAACGGCCGCTACGCGATCGAGGAGCTGCTGCAGGTGAAGTCCCTGCAGCTTTAGGTCATAGCGGGAGGAGGGACGGGCGCCCCTCCGACGGAACCCGCCGCCGGTTACGCGGCGAGGGACGGTCGGGCGGGTTGGCTCACAAGTTCCGCTGGAGGGGCACCCGTCCCTCCTCGCCGGCCGAATAGGGTGCCTGCATGGACTTCAGCCTTTCCGATGAGCAGAAGCTGATCCAGAGCACGGTGCGGGATTTCGCGCGAGCCGAGGTCGCGCCGGTTGCGGAGGAGCTGGACCGGACGAAGGCCTTCCCCTACGAGATCGTCGAGAAGCTCGGGGGGCTGGGGCTGATGGGGATTCCGTTTCCGCAGGAGTACGGCGGCGGCGGGGCGGACACGCTGTCGTACGTGCTGGCGGTGGAAGAGCTGGCGCGGGTCGACTCCTCGGTCTGCATCACGATGGCCGCGCACACCTCGCTGGGGACGATGCCGATCTGGCTCTGGGGGTCCGACGAGCAGAAGGACGAGTGGCTGCCGGCGCTCTGCCGCGGGCAGAAGCTCGCCTCGTTCGGGCTGACCGAGCCGGAGGCCGGCTCGGACGCGGGCAACGTGCGCACGATCGCCAAGCTGGCGGACGGCGAGTGGACGATCGACGGCGCCAAGCAGTTCATCACCAACTCGGGCACGGACATCTCAGGTTGCGTCTCGATCACCGCGGTGACCGGCGAGCGCGACGGGCGCAAGGAGATCTCCAACCTGATCGTCCCCACCGGAACCCCCGGCTACGAGGCCGGCGAGCCGTACCGCAAGATGGGTTGGAACGCCTCCGATACCCGGCCGCTCAGCTTCGAGGGCTGCCGCGTCCCCGAGGGCAACCTGCTCGGCCGCCGCGGCGACGGCTTCAAGAACTTCCTCCACATCCTCGACGGCGGCCGCATCGGCGTCGCCGCGATGGGCGTCGGGCTCGCCCAGGGCGCCCTCGACGAGGCGATCGCCTACGCGAAGGAGCGCCGGGCGTTCGGCCAGCCGATCTCCAAGTTCCAGTCGATCCAGGCGAAGATCGCCGACCTCTCGGCCCAGATCGAGGCCGCGCGCCTGCTCACCTGGCGCGCCGCGCTGGAGAAGGACGCGGGCGAGTCGTTCACCCTCACCGCCGCCCAGGCGAAGCTGATCACCGGGCGCCTCGCGGTGCGCGCGACCGAGGAGGCGGTGCAGATCCACGGCGGCTACGGCTACATCGAGGAGTACCCCGTCTGCCGCTTCTACCGGGACGCCAAGATCCTCACGATCGGCGAGGGCACCGACGAGGTGCAGCAGATGGTGATCGCCCGCCAGCTCGGCTGCTGAGCGGAGTACCTCAAGCCCAGTTGTTCGCGATTTGTCGGACACAGCTCGACAAAGGGCGAACGGGAGCGCAAGGAGAGCACGGCTGCGCGACGGTTCCCCTCCCCTCGCGGGCCTACGAACCCTGCCGCGTAACCGGCGGCGGGTTCCGTCGGAGGGGCGCCCGTCCCTCCCCCGGTCGGAGGGGCGTCCGGCTCTCCCTCGCCCTGCGACCTACGACCCCTGCAGCGTGAACCGCACCCTCGTGCCCGGCGCCGCCGGCTCGAGCCAGATGCGGCCGCCGTGCGCCTCGACTATCGCGCGGGAGATCGCCAGGCCGAGGCCGGCGCCGTCGTCGCGCTCGCCGGCGGCCTCCCCCTCGCTCCGCTCCGCGCCGGCGCCGCGGTAGAAGGCGTCGAAGGCGTGCTCGCCGTCGGCCGGCGAGATCCCGTCGCCGTCGTCGGCGACCTCGACCTCCACCCCGCCCGCCGCGGTGCGGGCGCGCACGGTGACGCTGCCGTCGGCTGGGGTGTGGCGGATCGCGTTCTGGATCAGGTTGAAGAGCACCCGCTGCAGCTTCTCCGCGTTGGCGCGGGCGAGCAGCTCGCCGGCCGGCAGGTCGGCCGCCAGCGAGACGCCGCGCGCCGCCGCCGGGGCGCGCATCGCCGCGACCGTGTCGCCGACCAGCTCGCGCAGCTCGACCTGGCTCATCGTCCAGCTGATCTCGCCGGCCTCGATCCGCGAGAGCTCGAAGAGGTCGTCGATCAGCGCGCTCAGCGCGGCGACGTGGGTGCGGATCTCGCCCAGGTAGCGGTCGCGCGTCTCCCCCGTCACCACGCCGTCGTCGATCGACTCGACCAGCAGGCGCAGCGAGGCGAGCGGCGTGCGCAGGTCGTGCGAGACCGAGGCGACGAGCCGGCGCCGCGCCGCCTCGACCTCGCGCCGCGAGCGGTCCTCGATCACCAGGCTGGTCGCCAGCCAGGCGGCGAGCGCGCCGCCGCCGATCGCCAGGGCGACGAGGGCGATCTGCGGCCAGCCCATTTTGTGCGGCACGGTGACCGCGGCGGCGCCGGCCAGCGCCGCGGCGAGCGCGATCAGCAGCGAGCGCTTCATCGCCGGCCCACCCGCCTCATGGCCGCAACCTGTAGCCGACGCCCCACACGGTCTCGATGAAGCGCGGCTCGGAGGGGTCGTCGCCGAGCTTGGCGCGCAGGCGGCGGACGTGGACGGTGACGGTGCTGGTGTCGGTGAAGAAGGGGTAGTCCCAGACGGTCTCCATCAGCTGGTCGCGGCTGTAGACGCGGCCCGGGTGGGCGGCGAGGAAGGCGAGCAGGTCGAACTCGCGCTGGGTCAGCGAGAGCTCCTCGCCGTCGAGCGTCGCCATGCGGGCGGCGGGCTCGATGCGCAGCGGACCGTGCTCGATCGGCTCCGCGGGCGCCGCCTCGGCGGCGGGCGGCGCGGCGCGGCGCAGCACCGCCTCGATCCGCGCCACCAGCTCGGCCGGCGAGAACGGCTTGACGACGTAGTCGTCGGCGCCGTGGCGCAGGCCGACCAGGCGGTCGGACTCCTCGCCGCGCGCGGTCAGCAGGATCACGGGCGTGCGCTCGCCGTCGCCCTCGTGCATGCGCCGCATCACCTCGATCCCGTCGAAGCCCGGCAGCATCACGTCGAGCACGACCAGGTCGGGGTCGTGGAGCCGCGCCAGCCGCACCGCCTCCGGCCCGTCGCCGGCGCTGCGCACGGCGAAGCCGGCGCGCTCGATGTAGCGGCTGACGACCTCGACGATCGTCGGCTCGTCGTCGACGACCAGGACGGTCCCACGCGGCGAATCGCTCACGCCGCCCATTGTCCCGCTGTCACCCGCCGACGGGCCGATTTGCGCGGCCCGAGCGGGCAAATCGGCCCATCGGCCCGGGTGGTCAACCGAAGGTGAAGGCATAGCCCATCACTCCTCTTTCGGGGACGAGGCGCAGCGTGCGGTCTTCGACCTTCGGCAGGTCGACCAGGTCGTAGAGGCGCTGGCCGCCGACCGTGACGACGCCGTTGTGGACGTCGGCGCCGGCGAGGCGGTCGGGGATCGGCCGGCCGTCGAGCAGCACGCGCACGCGGCGGCTTTCACCCGGCGAGCCGAGCACCAGGTAGACGCGGCGCGCGCCGAAGCTCAGCTGCAGCGACCCGCCCTCCGCCGTCGCCGACTCCGGCCCGACCTTCCAGCGGCCGCTGTAGGCGAGCTGGTCGGTCGGCGGCGCCCCCGGCGAGCCGAAGTCGTGCGTGCCGGCGGCGATCGGCCCGTTGACGAAGCGCGCCGCGCGCAGCGACCCCAGGTAGCTCTCCGGCGTCGTCACCCCGGCCGAGGCCTCGATCCCCTTCGCGCCGGACTCCCCGGCGCCGATGCTGTGCCCGGCTTCGGCCAGCAGCTCGCGGATCACCTTCTCTTTCTCGCCGTATTCGCCCTCGCCGAAGTGCACGTAGCGGACCCTGCCCTTCGCGTCGACGAAGTACTCGGCCGGCCAGTATTCGGTGCCGTAGCGGGTGAAGTTGGCCAGGTCGTTGTCCTGGGCGACCGGGTATTCGATCCCGTTGCGCTCGATCGCGTCCGCCACGTTGCCGGCGTCTTTCTCGAACGGGAACTCGGGCGAGTGGACGCCGACGATCGTCAGCCCGTCCTTGCGGTAGCGCCTGTCCCAGGCGGTCAGGTAGGGCAGCGTGCGCAGGCAGTTGATGCAGCTGTAGGTCCAGAAGTCGACCAGGACGACGCGGCCGCGCAGCGAGCGCAGCGTCAGCGGCCGGTCGCCGGGCGTGTTGAACCAGCGCTGGGTGTCGATGAATTCGGGCGCCTCGCCGATCACCGGCAGGCCGGAGGAGCTCCCCTTCGCGGCGCCGCCCCCGCCGGAGGCCGAGCTGCCGGTCAGCGCCGCCCGCGCGCTCGCCTCGCCCAGCGCGCCGCCGGAGCCGCCGCGCACGTCGGCCAGCGCTTCGCGCGCCGAGGAGCTGTCCTCCAGCGACTTCGACGGGTTGACCAGGAAGCTCGGCAGGTCGCTGGCGATCGTGTTCTGGAACCTGACGTCGTAGTTGCCCAGCATCGCCAGCGCGACGACCACCATCACCGCCCCCATCGCCACCTGGAAGCCGGTGCCGCGCCGGGCCAGCGGCGCGATCACGCGGCGGCCGCCCAGCATCAGGAAGTAGAGGACGACCGCCGAGCCGAGCCCGTAGGCGAGCGCCACGGCGAGCCGGCCGCCGCTGAACGACTGCGAGGCGGAGACGGTGATCACGCCGGCGAGGATCGGGCCGGCGCAGGGCGCGTAGACGAAGCCGAGGCTGCCGCCGACCGCGACGCCCGACCAGAAGCCGTCGCCGCCGCCGCTGCGCGGGCCGCCGGCCATGCCCGCGAAGCGGCTCAGCCAGGCCTCGAGCCGGGCCGCGACGGGCGGGATCATCAGCGAGACGCCGAAGCCGAGCAGGACGAGGATCGCCAGCTTGCGCAGCAGGTCGTCGGGCAGGCCGAGCGCCGAGATCACGTAGACCAGAGCGACGGTGGCGAAGGTGAAGGAGACGGCGAGCCCGGCGACGATGCCGAGCGGCCGCCGCCGGCCGCCGGTCGCGCCCGCTGAGAGCGCGATCGGCAGCACCGGCAGCACGCAGGGAGAGAGCGCGGTCGCCGCGCCCGCCACGAACCCGAACAGGATCAGCAGTGCCATGCCACTGAGCTTGCCAGCCCGGGATTACGAGGAGGTGACGATTCGCAGCGGCCCTATTCCCCCTGCTTCATCGCGTCTTCGTGCTTCATCGAGTCGCCTTCGCTCTTCATCGCGCCTTCGCCCGACTCGTGCTTCATCGCGTCGCCGGATTCCTTCTTCATCGAGTCGCCTTCGTGCTTCATCGCGTCGCCTTCGTGCTTCATCGCGTCGCCTTCCTTCTTCATCGCTTCGTCGTTCTTCATCGCTTCGTCGCCGCCGCTCGTTTCGGCGGCGTTCTGCGACTGCGGCGTCGTGCCGCCGGACGCCGAGTCGTCGCTGCCGCCGCAGCCGGCGACGAGCAGGCCGCCGGCGACGGCGAGGACGGCGATCAGGGGCAGGGCGAGCGCCTTGCGTGCGCGCATCATCGTTCTCCCTTCGTAGAGGACATTGAGTCGCACGCTAGGCGGCAAATGTGACGAGGGGATTACGCCGGCCGGGCGGTTGCGGCGCCCTCGGGGCGGGACGCGAGCTCGGCCTGGCGGCCGGCGGCCTCGCCGATCCCGTAGTGGGCGCAGATCGCCGCCTCGTGCTCGCGCAGCAGCGGCCGGCTCGGGTCGACCGCCGGGGCGCCGCGCACCGCCTCCAGCGGCTGCGCCGTCCAGGCGCGGCCCGGCATCGCCGCGCACTCGCGCAGCGGCGCGACAACCCACCTGGGGTCGCGGCGGCCGATGCCGAGGAAGCCGCGCCGGGCCCTGCCCACCGCGACCAGCAGCCAGACCGGCGCGCCGCTCTCCGCGTCCGCGTAGACCCCCTCGATCCGCCCGGCCGCCCGGCCCTCGGCGTCATCCAACTCCAGGCCGACCCAGCCGCGCGCCTGCTCGAGGCTCGGCGCGGCGCCCGGAACCTCAGCGCCCACTTCGGTCACCCCGTGCGTGCCGCAAACCCCTACTCACCGGTCTGCCGCTCCATCAGCTCGCTCGCCGCGCTCGCCGGGTCGAGCTCGCGCCGCACGACCCGCTCCAGCAGCGCCGCGGTCTCCGGGTCGCCCTCGGCCGTCGCCTCGAGCCGCCGCCGCATGCGCGAGGCGGCGATCCCCAGCACCTCGCTGCGCAGGTTGCGGGCGCGCCGCTCCCCCAGCGTCCCCTCCGCCTCGATCCGCGCCCGGTGCTCGTCGATCTTCGCCGCCAGCTCGGCGACCCCCTCGCCCCGCGCCGCCTCGGTGCGCAGGATCGGCACCTCCCAGCCGCCCGGCTCCCGCGAGAGCGCCAGCACGCCGCGCACCTCGCGCACCATCGTCTCGGTCATCGGGTGGTCGGCCTTGTTGACGACGATCACGTCGGGGATCTCCATCACGCCCGCCTTCAGCGCCTGGATCGAGTCGCCCGAGCCCGGCATCAGCGCCAGCACGATCGTGTCGGCGTGGTCGACGATGTCGATCTCGGCCTGGCCGACACCTACGGTCTCGATCAGCACGTCGTCCTTGCCCGCCGCGTCCATCGCCAGCGCCACCTGCAGCGCCGCCTCGGAGAGCCCGCCGAGGGCGCCACGCGAAGCCATCGAACGGATGAAGACGCCGGGGTCGAGGAAGTGCTCGGAGAGGCGGATGCGGTCGCCGAGCAGGGCGCCACGGGTGAACGGGCTCGAGGGGTCGATCGAGAGCACCGCGACCTCGCGCTCGGCCTTGCGCAGCTCGGCGGTCAGCGCCCCGATCAGGGTGCTCTTGCCGACCCCGGGCGGGCCGGTGAAGCCGACGATCCGCGCCCTGCCGGTGCGCGGGTAGACCTCGCGCACGAGCTCCCAGCCGGCCGGGTCGTCGGACTCGATCAGCGTGATCGCGCGCGCCAGCGCGCGCTTGTCGCCGGCGACGAGGCGCTCGGCGAGCGAGCCGGTCTTCGCTTGGTCCTGGGCGGCGTCGGGCATCGGTGCGCGGAGTCTAAAGTCCCGGCCGCCGTGATCCGCTTCCTCCGCTTCTGCGCCCGCAACGGGCTGCTGACGCCGAAATACGCGCTGCTGGCGGCGCGCTACCTGCGCCGCCGCCTGCTCACGCCGGCCGGCTGGCGCTGGCGCACCCACGGGCCGCTCTTCCTCGGCAGCCGGCTCGAGCTGCAGATCGCCCGCCGCGGCCGGGTCGAGTTCGGCCGCTTCGTCTGGCTCGGCCACGGGACGAAGATCCGCTGCCACGAGGGGGTCGTCGAGATCGGCGCCAAGACCGTGCTCGGCCAGGAGTGCACGATCTCCGCCTACGAGCGCGTGCGGATCGGCGAGCAGTGCGTGATCGCCGACCGGGCGATGTTCATCGACTTCGACCACGGCGTGGTCGAGGTCGAGCGCCCGATCCGCCTGCAGGGCATCTACACCCGTGCGGTCGAGGTCGGCTCCAACGTCTGGATCGGCTACGGCGCCTGCGTCCTGCGCGGCGTCCGCGTCGGCGACAACGCGATCGTCGGCGCCAACGCCGTCGTCACCAGGGACGTCCCCGCCAACGCCGTCGTCGCCGGCGTCCCCGCCCGCGTCGTCCGCATGCGCGAGGCGCCCGAGCGCCTGCGCTGGCCGCGCCCGGTCGAGCCCGACCCGGACGCCTGGACGACGTTGCGACACGACGGCTAGGATTTGGGTACGCTTGCAATACGCTGTCTGTACGACATTGGTACTACCTGGCGAGCGATGGCTGTTACCTCTCGGTCGGTTTCCGCTCAGTGAACATTTGATGAGGAGCGGAAGTTCTGTTGAAAAACGCACAGTCGGACAAGAGCATGGTTCCGGTGGACATCGCCACCACATTCGGCAGGAACCTCCATCGGTGCCGCAAGCGCTCCGGCCTCTCGCAGGAAGAGCTCGCGGTCGGCGCCTCGCTGCACCGGACGGAGATCGGCCTGCTGGAGCGGGGCGAGCGGCTGCCGCGGATCGACACGATGATCAAACTCGCCGGGGCGCTTTCCGTCCCGCCGAGCGAGCTGATCGCCGGGATCGACTGGTCCCCCGGCGTAACCAGCCGCGGCAGCTTCGTCTCGCCCGAGGAGGACGCGACCTAGGGAGGGCTGCCGGGGCGTACGTGGCCAAGCAGGTCAAGGACGTAGGGAGCGTGGCGTGCTCTGCACGCGAGCGACCGAGGACGCAGAGATGCGCAGCGCCACGTGCGCCCCGGCTACGCCGGGCTGGGCTCACCGACCAGCTCGGCGTAGACCGCTGCCGTGCGCTCGGCGACGTCGCCCCACTCGAAGCGGCGCAGGTGCTCGTAGGCTTCGGCGACCAGGCGGTGGCCGAGCTCGTCGTCGCGCAGCACGCGGATCGCCACCTCGGCCAGCGCTTCGGGGTCGTGCGAGCGGAAGCGCAGGCCGACCTCCTCGTGCGGGACGACCTCGCGCAGGCCGCCGGTGTCGGCGACGATGCAGGGGCATTCGGAGGCCATCGCCTCGAGCGCGACGAGGCCGAAGGGCTCGTAGATCGAGGGGACGACGGTGAGGTCGGCGATCCGGTAGAGCGAGTGCAGCACGTCGTCGCCGATCCAGCCGAGGAATGTGCCGTGGTCCATCAGCCCGAGCTCGCGCGCCTGGCGGTGCAGCTCCTCCTCGTGGGTGCCCGAGCCGGCGACGAGGAAGCGCGTCCCCGGCGCCTCCGCGATCACCCGCGGCATCGCCTCCAGCGCAAGCTGGAAGCCCTTCTCGTAGACGAGCCGGCCGATCAGCAGCACCAGCTTCTCCCCCGGCGCGGCGAACTCGGCGCGCAGGCGCGCCAGCTCCTGCGGGCCCTGCGCCGGCAGGTCCTCGGGGTCGATCCCGTTCGGGATCACCGTCACCCGCTCCTCCTCGACGCCGAAGATGTCGACGATCTGCTCGCGCATGTAGTGCGAGCAGGCGATCGTGCGCTCGGCGCGGTTGGAGATCCAGCGCTCGACCCCGTGGATGTGGCTCTGCGGGTGCTTGTCGACCCAGCCCTGGTGGCGGCCGTGCTCGGTCGCGTGGATCGTCGTCACCAGCGGCGCGCCGAAGCGCTTGGCGAGGTGGTCGCAGGCGCCCGCGACTAGCCAGTCGTGGCCGTGCACCAGGTCGAAGCCGAAGCGGTCGCCGAGTTCGACCCCGGCGGCCAGCATGTCGGAGTTCATCCGCTCGACCCAGGCGACGAACTCGCCCAGCTCGGTGGGCCGCTGCGGCTCGCGGATGCGGTGGATGTGGACGCCGGCGCGCCGCTCCTCGGCCGGCGACTCCTCGCCGCCGCGGGTCAGCACGTGGACCTCGACGTCGCGCTCGACCAGCGCCTCGGAGAGCTTGCGCACGTGGCGCGCCAGGCCGCCCTCGATCAGCGGCGGGTACTCCCAGGAGAGGATCAGCACTCGCATCATCGGAAACAGGGCCGAGCCTTAGATGGGCGACTGCCGATTTGCGTGCCCGCGGGGTCGCGACTGGCCAAGCTGGGCGGTGGGCGTGGCCGCCGTGCGTAGCGGCGCTACGCGCAAGGCCGCGGGCGCCGACCCAGCGCCGTGCCAGGTGCGGCATCCGTGGGTGCGGAAATTGAAGTCGTCCATCTAAGGCTCGAGCAGGGGGGCGAGGCTCATGTCCGGGGCCAGGGAACGCATACTCGGGTCGCTGCCGGCTGGGGAGTCTATGGCCTCGAGCATCGCCTCGGCGTGGTCGGTGGCGCGGCGGAAGGGGTAGTCACCCGCCTGGCCGCGCTTGTCGAGGAAGGCCCAGTCGCTCGACTGCGCGGCGAGCAGCTCGCGCGCGGCGCGCTGCGCCGCCGGCCCGCGCAGGCCGCCGGCGAGCGCGCGCAAGAGCCGCAGCTCCAGCCGGCGCGCGCCCCAGGCGAGGTCGGCGACCGGCGGCGAGTCCCAGGTGCCGAGGTCCTTGCCCTCGCCCCAGGTCGAGGCGCGCAGCGGGCGCTCCGCCGGCTCGTGCTCGGCGAGCGCCTGCGGGACGGTGAGCGGGCGCACGCCGGCGGCCGCCGCGCCGGCCAGCACCTCGCGCAGCCAGGTCGCCCCCTCCGACCACCAGTGGCCGAGCAGCTCGGTGTCGATCGCGAAGACCAGCAGGCCGCGGCGGCCGCGGCGCTCGGCGTGCTCGCGCAGGCGGGCGGCGGCCGCGGCGAGGAACTCGGCCGCCTGGCGCCGCGCCGCGGCCTCGGCGGCGGCCGGGTCGTAGGCGCCGCCGCCGACCTTCCAGATGCGGATGCCGCGCAGCGATTTGCCCGCGAACTGGGCGTGCGCGGGGTCGGAGGGGTAGCCGTCGAGCGACCACAGCCACTGGATCGCCTCCCAGTCGATCGGCAGGGCGGCCGGGCCGGCGGCGGTGGCGACGGGGGTCAGGGCGTCGAGCGGGTCGGCCTGGTGGGCGCTCTGGTCGACGCAGAACCAGCGCGCGCCGTGCTCGGCGAGCCGCGCCTCGAGGCCCGGCGCGTAGGCGCACTCGGGCAGCCAGAAGCCGCCGTCCCAGCCGAAGCGGCGGCGGTGCGAGCGCACCCCGGCTTCGAGCTGCAGCCGCACCCCGGCGCGCGTCGCCAGCAGCGGCAGCACGGCGTGCGTGGCGGCGCTCGCGGCGAGCGCCACGCGGCCCTCGGCGGCGGCGTCCTGGAAGGGGCGCAGCGGGTCGCCCCCCGCCGCGTCGAGCAGCTCCAGGGCGTGCCGGTAGCGCGCCAGCTCGTTCTCGCAGGCGGCGCGGCACTCGGCGGGGACCTGGTCCATGTCCGCTTCCGCCGCGCCGATCCGCCACTCGACCAGGAACCGCCGCAGGCGCTCCGCCGCTCCCGGGTCCTCCAGCTGGTCCGCCAGCACGGGCGTGACCGTCATCGTCAGCTTCTCCGCCACCTCCAACACCGGCAGGTAGGAGCGGATCACCGCGTCGAACAGCCACTCCTCCCCAAACGGGTAGGTGCCGAACCCCTCCACATAGGGCATGTGGCTGTGAAGGACGATTGCGAGGTCGCCGACGCTCTCCTCGCCCCTCATGGCGCCCCCCAGGCGCGGTGGAAAAGAGGGTGCTCCCTACCCCACATGACAGACAGCGAGGAAGTCCAGTGCCCTGTCGAGCCCGCCGTCGCGCAACGCAAAGTCCGACGCCGCGATCGCCGGGGTAAACCGGTCGTAGAAACGCTTCGTCAGCCCGAGCTTCTCGTGCACGGTGTCCCAGCCGAGCCGCAGCGCCAGCTCGTGCGCGCGCAGCTTGCGGGCGTGGAAGAGGCCGAGCAGCTCGACCCGGGGGAAGTGGGCGGCGCAGAGCTCGCGGAACTCGGCGGCGCGGTACTCGCGCACGTGCCAGGGGTTGTCGGACTTCTCCGCCCCGGACGGCGCCAGGGTCAGCAGGTTCGGGGTCGAGACGTAGGCGACGCCGCCGGGCGCCAGCATCGACTTGAAGTGCTCGAGGATCGCGCCCGCGTCCCGCACGTGCTCGATCGTCTGCAGGAAGACGACCGCGTCGCAGGGCTCGGCGAAGCTCTCGACCAGGTCGCGCTCGAAGCGCAGGTTGGGCCGCCGGTAGCGCAGCCGCGCGTGCTCGTGCGCCTCCGGGTTGGCGTCGACGCCGACGACGCTCGCGGCGGCGCGCGCCAGGACGTCGGAGCCGTAGCCCTCGCCGCAGGCCATGTCGACGACGCGCCCGCCGGCGACGCGGGCGGCGATCCATTCGTAGACCGCCAGGTGGCGGCGGAACCAGTAGTTCTCCTCCGGCACGTCGGGCAGCGTCCGCTCCCCGGTCAGCGGCAGCGGCGGCACCCCGGCCGGCTGGTTCTCCTGCACGTATTCGCGCTCCATGAACCGGGGAGACGCTATTAGAGCCACCGCCAAGACGACCGCCGTAGAGGTTTTCACTGCATGACGGCAAGAACCTCTACGGCGCCAGCCAGACCCCGCGGCGCCGTAGAGGTTTGATCCGCATGGCGGCAAGAACCTCTACGGCGCACGCGCGGCTAGAGTTCCCCGCCCCATGCCCGCATCCCCCGCGGCCTCGCCGGAGCACATAAAGGATGTGAACACCCGCTACCACGACGCCGCGGCGGGCGAATACGACGCCAAGTGGGGGATCGACTTCGGCGCTACCGGGCAGCGCCAGGTGCGGGGCAAGCTGGAGAAGGCGCTCGGCGGGCTGGAGGGGGAGCGCTTCCCCGACGCGCTGGAGATCGGCTCCGGCACCGGCTACTTCTCGCTCAACCTGCTGCAGCTGGGGACGATCGAGCGGCTGACCGCGACCGACATCTCGCCGGGGATGCTGGCCCGCCTCATGGAGACCGCCGAGCAGCTCGGCCTCGAGCAGGTCGAGACCGTGGCGACCGAGGCCGAGGAGCTGCCCTTCGAGGACGAGAGCTTCGACCTCGTCTTCGGCCACGCCGTCCTCCACCACATCCCCGACCTCGACCGCGCCTTCGCCGAATTCAGGCGGGTGCTGCGGCCCGGCGGCGCGGTCGCCTTCTGCGGCGAGCCCTCGCGCTACGGCGACCGCCTCGCCGCGGCGCCGAAGCGGCTCGGCATGGCCGCCGCGCCGGTCTGGCGGCGGCTGGTCGGCGCCAGCCCGCGCGCCGTCCCCGAGACCGAGCAGTCGCACGGCCACTCGCTGGAGGGCGAGGTCGACGTCCACGCCTTCGCCCCCGCAGACCTGCGCCGGCTGCTCGGAGAGAGCGGCTTCGAGCGCCGCCGCGTCGGCGGCGAGGAGCTGCTCGCCAACGCCTGGGGCTGGGGCCTGCGCACGGTCGAGTCCAGCGCCGAGCCGGAATCGGTCTCCTGGTCCTGGCGCCGCTTCGCCTTCAACAGCTACATCGCCCTGCAGAAGGTCGACACCCGCGTGCTCGAGCCCCACCTCCCGGCCGAGCTCTTCTACAACCTCCTGCTCTCGGCCCGCAAGCCGGCCTGAGCCCCACGGCTTGCCGCCGGGACTTCAGGGGCCAGCCGGGTCGCCGCAGATCTTGCTGCATTTTCCCCACAGGGGGGTGGGAAATGCAGCAAGATCGCGGTGCTCAACTTTCCAGCCGGGCGATGACCGCGGCGAGGGTCCGGCGCACGTACTCGGGTTCGTAGCGAACTTGGTCTTCGCCGAAGCGGACCGTCGTGAGACCGGAGGTCATATGAGCTTGATCCCGGCGGCGATCCGTCGACTGCTCGCCGGACGTCCGGTGGTGGCGCCAGCCGTCCGTCTCGACCACAAGCCCGAGGCTGGGCCAGTGGAAATCGACCCGGTAGCCGTTCAGGTGTGCCTGCGTTTCCGGCAGCGGCAACCCGCCCGTCCTCACGATCGCGAGGAAGCGGCGCTCGAGACCCGTGTCGGTGAGGGCATCGAGCCCGAGGATTCGCCGCATCCGCACCATGCCGGGTCGCGGCCCCAACGCGGCGACGGCGCCGCGAAGCTTCTCCGGGTCAAGCAGATCGATCCGATCGGCCTCGCTGATCGCCCGCTCCACCTGCCAATCCCTGGAGGATGAGGCAAGGTCGACCAGGGTGGAGACGGGATCGGTCACCGGTATCCCCGCCACCTCGCGTCGATGCTCAGGCCCGAGGTCGCACCTTCGATGCACTCGGATATTCGAGCGACGAAGCCAGGCGTTCGCCGTCACCTCGATCGTCTTCCCGCGGGGCGCCGGCGCGATCTGCCAGAGGGCCGCGGCCGTGCGATGGCTGAGCAGGGCGTCTCGCCCGCAGGCCAGCACGGCGCCCATCCAGTGTCCCATCTGGCTCACTTCCTGTCGCCCGACCGCATAGACGCCCCGCCATAGAGGATGCAGGCGACCCTTGGCAATCCGGTGTTCGATCGAGCGGGAACTGAGCCCGAGCGCGAGCAGCTGCGACCGGCTCACCACCCCGTGCTGGCTCCGCACCAGCTCCCAGGCCCCTCGCGCCAGATCTTGCTGCATTGTCCCCACGATCATGGGGACAAGGCAGCAACTTGCCCGGATTCGCCCCCCCCTGGAGCCTGTGGGGCGACCAATTTGGCGCTACGTGCGGGGTTTGCGGCGGGCCCGGTGGAGCCTGGCGCGGCTGTCGAAGCCCTTGAGGCGTTTCTCGCCGGCGAAGGAGTACTCGAAGGCCTCGCCGGCGGCCCCCCTGGCGGCGCCGTCGACCAGCACGCTGCCGGGCTTGGCGATCGCGGTGAGGCGGCTCGCCAGGTTGACCGGGCGGCCGTAGTAGTCGCCGGCCTGGACGTGGACCGAGCCGAAGGCGACGCCGGCGCGCAGGCGGGGCATCTCCTCGCCCGCCTCCTCCGCCGCCTCGACCATCCGCAGCGCCGCCTCGACCATCGCCGCCGCATCGCTGCAGACGAGCATCGCCGCGTCGCCGATCAGCTTGACCAGCCGCACCGGCGGTTCCGCCACCGCGGTCGCCAGCTCGTCGAGCCGGCCGGCGATCAGGCCGAGCTCTTCGGTCTCCACCTGCTCGCCGAGCTTGGTGAAGCCGACCAGGTCGGCGAAGCAGATCGCCAGCTCGGTCGCCGTGCCCATCTCGCCCGCGGCGATGTTGGCGGCGCCGATCACGTCGCGGCGGATCTGCTCCAGCATGTGGGCGCGGAAGGCGTAGTTGAGGGTCGGCTCGAAGACCGGCAGCATGTGCTCGGCGGCGGCGGCGAAGCGCAGCGCCAGGTCGCGCTCGGTGTCCCCGGGCTGCATCAGCGTGCGCACGACCAGCTCGCGGTTGGCCTCGGCGATCCGCGCCGTCGCCATGCCGACCGTGCGCGCCACCTGCAGGATCCCGTCCTCGGGCAGGCCGGCGTCGCGGAAGGCCTTGATCCGCCTCGCCTCCTCGAGGTCGGCGCTGCTCAGCGAGCGCTCGTCGGGGTCCGGGTAGGGGATGCCGACCGCCGCCGTCGCCCGCTGCAGCAGGTCGAGCTCGACGCCGGAGAGCTCGGCGACTTCGCGCGGCGTGTAGCGGGCGCCGTCGCCGGCGATCGCCCGCTCGACCGGCAGCAGGACCAGCCGCCCGCCCTCGACCGCCTCGCGCAGCTCCCCCAGCGGCACCCCTTCCGCGGCCAGCCGCTGCAGCAGCGCGCGCCGCGCCTCGCGCGCCTCGCCGTCCGTGCCGTCCAGCAGCCCCTCGGCCTCGAAGTCGATCATCGCGGCATTCTCGCGGTTGGCGAGTTTCCCGTCATATGGACGGGAAACTCGCCACTCAGGCGAAGGCGACGGCGCCGCCGCGGCGCGGGTCGCCGCCGCCGCTCAGGCCGCCGCCGGCCGGGTCGCGGGCGACCGCCTGCACGCCGCCGAAGAAGAGGTTGATCCGCGGCCGGCGCAGGACCGGGACGCCGCGCGCCTCGATCCGCGCCAGCGCCTCCTCGTCGATCCCCGGCTCGGCCTGCACCAGCCCGGCCTCGACGTGCAGGCGCGGCGACCGCACCGCCTCGCCCGCCGGCATCCCCTGCTCGACCGCGCGCACCACCGTCTGCACGATCGCCGAGCGGATCCGGTTGGAGCCGGCGCTGCCGAGCCCGAGCTCGATCGCGCCGTCGCGGCGCACGACGGTCGGCGCCATCATCGAGGGCACCCGGCGCCCCGGCGCGATCGCGTGGAAGCCGAGCGGGTTGAGGTCCTCCTCGCCGAGCATGTTGTTGAGGATCACGCCGGTGCCGGGGACGAGCACGCCCGAGCCCGAACCGTTGGAGCAGGTGACGCTGGCACACATCCCGTCGCCGTCGAGCACCGAGATGTGGGTGGTCGAGCCGAGCAGCTCGCCGGCGCGCAGGTCGAGCCGCCGCGGGTCGAGCAGCGCCCGCTCCAGCTCGGGCCCGTAGAGGCCCTCGGCGAACTCCTCGCCGCGCGCCTCGTTGGCGGCGCCGATCGCGGCGACGAGCTGCTCCGGGCCGCTGCGCCCGCCCAGCCGCTCCAGCAGGCCGAGCGAGTAGGCGACCAGGATCCCGCCCGAGGAGGGCGGCGGGTTGGTGAAGACCTCGGCGCCCCGGAACGGGGCGTGGATCGGCCGCCGCTCGAGCGCCTCGTACCGCGCCAGGTCGGTCGGCCCGAGCGTGCCGCCGTGCTCGCGCACGTGGCCGGCCAGCGCCGCCGCCACCTCGCCGCGGTAGAACGGCTCCGCCCCCTCGGCGCCGAAGCGCTCCAGCGCCTCCGCCAGCTCGGGGAAGCGGAAGAGGTCGCCCTCGCCCAGCGGCCGGCCCTGCGGCGCGTAGAGCTCCCGCGTCCCCGGCAGCCGCTCGTGGATCGGCCAGAGGATCTCCAGGATGTAGGCCTGGATCGCGTTGACCGGGGCGCCCTCGCGGGCGAGCCGCACGCCCGCCCCGACCAGCTCGCCCAGCGGCGCCGTGCCGAAGCGCCGCAGCGCCAGCGCCAGCCCGGCCGCCGTCCCCGGCACCCCGCACGACGCCGGCCCGACGTAGAACGTCTGCACCGTGTCGGCGTCGAAGTGGACCGGCACCGGCGCCAGCTCCACCCCGCGCTCGGCCCCGTCCTTGCCAGGCGCCGCAACGAAGAAGTCGATCAGAGTCGTCTCCTCCCCCCTTCCGACCAGCATGAACCCGCCCGCCCCGAAGCCCGTCAGCGGACTCTCGACTGAAAACGACGCAAGAACCGCCGCAACTGCCGCGTCCACTGCATTACCGCCTTCACGCAACACCTCCGCTCCAGCCTCAGCCGTCAACGGATGTCCGGCTGCAACAACTCCGCTCATCGGGCGGGGCGCGGGTAGCGGTCACTCCCGCAGGCGAAGCGGTGGATGGGCGCGCGAAAACCAAGCATGACTAGGACGCAGGGAGCCTGAATAGCAGCGCTATTCAGGCGACCGAGGACGACGTCAGGCGCCGGTTTGCAGCCGACCATTCGCCGTTTCGACAAGGGAGGGGCCGCTGCCCACGCCGACAAGGGAGGGGGCGTTAGCCGGGTAAGAACTCGGGGACGTCCAAACTGCTGAGCTCGCCGGCCTTCTCGTTGCGCGGCGCGCGGCCGCGGCCGGCGTCCTTGGTGCGGCGGATCGTCGGCTCGGCGGCGGCGCGGCGCGGCGGCGCCTGGCCGTCGAAGCGGGTGGCGACCACCGTGACCCAGATCTGGTCGCCCAGGTCCTCGTCGACGTTGGCGCCGAAGATGATGTTCGCGTCGGGGTGCGCCGCCTCGCCGACCAGCTTCGCCGCCTCGCTGACTTCGATCAGCGAGAGGTCGGGGCCGCCGGTGATCGAGAGCAGGATCGCCCGCGCGCCCTCCATCGAGGTCTCCAGCAGCGGCGAGGAGATCGCTTTTTCGGCGGCGGCGAGGCCGCGGCCCTCGCCCGCGCCCATGCCGATCCCGAGCAGCGCCCGGCCGGCCTCGGACATGATCGTGCGCACGTCGGCGAAGTCGAGGTTGATCAGCGCCGGCAGGGTGACGAGGTCGGAGATCCCCTGCACGCCCTGGCGCAGCACGTCGTCGGCGACCTGGAAGGCCTCGACCATCGAGGTCTGTTCGTCGAGCACTTCGAGCAGCCGGTCGTTGGGGACGACGATCAGCGTGTCGACCTCGGCGGCGAGCTCGTCGATCCCCCTCGCCGCCTGCTTGCCGCGGCGCGAGCCCTCGAAGCTGAACGGCTTGGTGACGATGCCGACGGTCAGCGCGCCGACCTCGCGGGCGAGCCGCGCCACGACCGGGGCGGCGCCGCTGCCGGTGCCGCCGCCGGCGCCGGCGGCGACGAAGACCATGTCGGAGCCCTTCAGCAGGCGCTTGATCTTGTCCTGCTCGGAGAAGGCGGAGTCGTGGCCGACCAGCGGGTCGGCGCCGGCGCCGAGGCCGCGCGTCTGCTCGTCGCCGATGTGCACGGTGACGTCGGCGACGCAGAGCTGCAGCGACTGAAGATCGGTGTTGACGGCCATGAACTCGACCCCGGGCACGTTCGCGTCGACCATCCGGTTGACCGCGTTGACCCCGGCGCCGCCGACGCCGACGACGCGGATCACCGGCTGGTGCGGCTCCCCGCTCCCCGGCGGCTCGTACTCCGGTTCCTCGCGCCCGTAGCGCGGCGCTTCGCTAGGCGGTTCGGCCTTGGGTGCGACGGGTTCCTCCGCAAACACCTTCTTCAGCCTTTCGGGAGCGGTCTTCTCTTCGACCGGCTCGGCCGGCGGCGGAGCCTTCGGCGCCTCGGGCGGATCGGCCGGGGCGTCCTCGGAGGTGGACCGGAACAGATCCGAGAGGGGCCCCTCGCGCATGCTCGCCCGCTTACGCCGACTCATGTGACAAAACCTCCTCGGCCAAGTCTCGATAGTAGCCCGCGGCGTTCCCCTGCGGATCGTACTTGAGCACGCTGGCGCCTTTGACCGGCGCCTCGGCGAACTTGATCGCCTTGCGGATTCGCGAGCGGAAGACGAGGTCGCCGAAGTTCTCTTCGAGGATCTCGATCGCCTCCTTGGCGTGCACCGTGCGCGTGTCGAGCATCGTCGGCAGGATGCCCTCGATCCTGACGTCCGGGTTGAGGTTCTCCTGGATCATCTTCAGCGTGTTCTGCAGCTGCACCAGCCCGCGCATCGAGAGATACTCGCACTGCACGGGGACGATCACCTTGCTCGCCGCGGTCAGCGCGTTGATCGTCAGCAGGCCGAGGCTCGGCGGCGTGTCGATGCAGACGAAGTCGTAGTCACCGGCGACCTCCTTCAGCGCTTTCTCCAGCGAGCGCTCGCGGCCGATCTTCGTGCTCATCGCGATCTCCGCGCCGGCGAGGTCGATCGAGGAGACCGCGATGTCGATCTCGCGGTGCTGGATCACCTCGCTGATCGGCATGTCGTTGACCAGCACGTCGTAGAGGCTCTTCTCCACCTTGTCCGGGTCGATCCCCTGGCTCATCGTCAGGTTCCCCTGCGGGTCGAGGTCGATGCAGAGCACGCGGTGCCCCGACTCGGCGAAGGCGACGGCGAGGTTCAGCGTCGTCGTCGTCTTCGCCACCCCGCCCTTCTGGTTGGCGAACGCGATCACCTCGGCGTGCTTGACGGGGGTCTCAACCACCGGCTGCTCGGCAACCGCCTCATGCCGGCTCGGCGCCAGCAGGTCCCGAGGCATGAACCGCTCCGGCTCGTCGGGGGCCTCCGCGACCTCGGCCTCTGCCTCGACGACCGGCTCCGGCGGCGGCGTGGGCTCCGGCTCCGGCCGTCTCTCCGGCACCGCCTCCTCCATCTCCTGCAGCTCCTCGACTATCGGGTGCTGCTCCTCGACGGGAGGCTCGGGCGGGGGCGCGGTCTTGTTCCTGCGGCTGAGAAATCCCATTGCGCGGGTATTCGCACGGGTACCCGCTTTTCCTGCCGGACGCCGAAATTGCTAGGAATCACCCTGATCCCCGACCTCCTCGACAAGCGGCTGGTCTTCGTCACCGGCAAGGGCGGAGTCGGCAAGACCACGGTCGCGGTCGCGCTCGGCCTGCGCGCCGCCGAGCAGGGGAAGCGCACGATCGTCTGCGAGGTCGCCTCGCAGGAGAACGCCTCGCGGATCTTCGAGCACACCGAAGTCGGCTTCCACGAGGTCGAGATGGCGGAGAACCTCTGGTCGATCTCGATCGACCCCGACGAGGCGATGCGCGAGTACGTGCTGCTGCAGCTGAAGGTGCGGGCGATGCGCGACATGCTGTTCCGCAGCCGCATCTTCTCCTACCTCGCCGCCGCCACGCCGGGGCTGAAGGAGCTGGTGACGATCGGCAAGATCTGGGAGCTGGCGCAGCTCGACCGCAAGGTGAAGAAGGGGCGCAAGTACGACCTGGTGATCGTCGACGCGCCGGCGACCGGCCACGGGGTCGGCTTCCTGCAGACGCCGCGCACCTTCGCCGCGATCGCCCGCGTCGGGCCGATCCACGGCCAGGCGCAGCAGCTCGACCGCTTCATCACCAGCCACGAGCAGACCGGCACGGCGATCGTCGCCCTGCCCGAGGAGATGCCGGTCAACGAGTCCGCGGCGCTGGAGGGGGAGCTGCGGCGCGAGGTCGGCGTCGCGGTCGACCGCGTCTACCTCAACGGGCTCTACCCGGAGCGCTTCTCCAACGAGGAGGCCGGGCGGCTCGCCGAGCTGGCCGGCGGCGAGAACGGGATGGTCCGCGCCGCCGCCCGCGCCGCCGCCTCCGAGCACGAGCGCGCCCGCTCGCAGCGCGCCCAGCTCGCCCGCCTGCGGCGCCGGGTCGAGGCGCCGGTCAAGACCCTGCCCTTCCTCTTCGAGCCCGAGCTCGGCGTCGAGGCGGCGCACACACTTGCCCGGGGGCTGCGCTGATGTCGTCGGTCGACGAGCTGCTCGCGGGCAAGGACATCTGCATCTGCGCCGGCTCCGGCGGGGTGGGCAAGACGACGACCTCGGCGGCGATCGCGGCGGGCATGGCGGCGCGCGGGCTGCGCGTCTGCGTGCTGACGATCGACCCGGCGAAGCGGCTCGCCGACTCGCTCGGCCTGCGCGAGCTCGGCAACGAGGCGCGCCGGGTCGACCCGGCGCTGTTCGAGCGCCACGGGGTGGAGATGAAGGGCGAGCTGTGGGCGATGATGCTCGACGCCAAGGCGACCTTCGACGAGCTCGTCGCCCGCCAGGCGCCGGACGAGGAGGCGCGCGACCGGGTGCTCGACAACCGCATCTACCAGCAGATCTCCAACGCGCTCGCCGGCTCGCAGGAGTACATGGCGATGGAGAAGCTGTTCGAGCTGCACACCGAGGAGCGCTTCGACCTGCTGGTGCTCGACACGCCGCCGACCCGCAACGCGCTCGACTTCCTCGACGCGCCGAAACGGCTGACCCAGTTCATCGAAGGGCGCTCGCTGCGCGTCTTCATGAAGCCGACCGGGCTGGCGGCGAAGGTCGCCGGGCGCGGCGCCTCGGTCGCGCTCTCGGTCTTCAAGCGAATCGTCGGCTTCGACCTGCTCGCCGACCTGGCCGAGTTCTTCAACGCCTTCAGCGGCATGGTCGACGGCTTCCAGGCCCGCGCCAAGCGGGTCAACAGCCTGCTAGCCGACCCGCACACCTGCTTCCTCGTCGTCTGCGGCCCGCAGGGCGAGCCGATCGACGAGGCCGTCTACTTCCACCGCAAGCTGGTCGAGGCGGAGCTGCCCTTCGGCGGCGTGATCGTCAACAAGGTCCACTACCCGACCGAGCGGCTGCGCGGCGAGGGCGACCCGGCCGACCTCGAGGGAGCGCTGGCGGAGCGGCTCGCGGGCGGCGCTTCGGGGGGCGACGGCGGGGACGCTGCGGCTGGCGCCGGCGCGGCGGACCGCGAGGCGGCGGAGGACCTGGCGCGGCGCGTCTGCGAGAACTTCGCCGACTACCAGGCGCTGGCCGAGCGCGACGCCCGCAACATCGAGCACCTGGCGCGCGAGCTGCGGGCCAGCGGCGTGATCCGCGTCCCCTATCTGGACGAGGACGTCCACGACCTCACCGGCCTCGCCGAGATCAACCGCTACCTGTTCGCGAGCAGCGAGGAGCGGATCGAGATCGCCGCGGGGCGCCGATAGGGCGCCGCCGTGGCGCCGCCGGCCGGGCTCGGTGGCGCGTTGGTCGCAATATGTGCGACCAACGCGCCAGATCAGCCGGTGCGGCGCTCGTAATGGTCGTACTTCAGCTCCTTGACCTCCCAGTCCGCGTCCTCGGGGACCGGGAAGAGGTGGCGCACGCGCGGCGTGTCGATGCGCTCGCGGCGTTCGAGGTCGTCGGCGACCGCGGGGAAGTCCAGGGTGCTCTCCTCGACCGCGACCCGCTCGTCCCCCTCGACCTCCTCCAGCCAGTCGCGGGCGTCGGTGACGCGGATCTCGTCCTCGGCCGGGACCGGCTCGAGGATGCGGGTGTCCTGCTCCATGTCTGGATCCTCCTCCTCGTGCGCTGTGCGTTCCTCGTACGTGGTCGATTCCCCCCCGACCGCCGTAGAGCTTTTTGCCGGATAGCCGTCGAAACCTCTACGGCGCTCGGGTCGGGCCGACTCAGGGACCGACGCCGTAGAGCTTTTTGCCGGATGGCGATCGAAACCTCTACGGCGCTCGGAGGCGTCGGGGTCGGGGCCGGAGTCGGAGATTTCCTCGGCCTCGGAGATTTCCTCGGCCACCGCGATCGATACGTCGCCCGTGTCCAGGCCGGTCGCGATCAGGGTCTCGTCGGCGGCCTCGTTGAGGTCGGCGCCGAGCTCGCCGAGGGCGGCGTCGCGCATGATCCGGCGCACGCTCTCCTCCAGCCAGCCGGCGAGGCCGGCGGCGTTCTCGGCGGGGGCGCCCGCCATCTGGGCGCGCTCCAGCTGCATCGCGGCTTCCAGCCGCTCGCGGGCGGCGAGGCGGTCGTGCGAGCCGTCGGCGATCAGCGCCGCCGCGCGCATCGGCAGCGAGGCGCCGACCGGGCCCTGGCCGTCGAGCACGGCGCGCAGCGCCAGAAAGTGGTCGCTCAGGCCCTCCAGCGCCGTGGGGCGCTCGCGGCCGAGCTCGAAGCGGCGCACCGCCCAGGCCATCGGGCCGGCCGGGTCGGGACGCGCCTCCAGTGTCTCCGCCAGCTCCGCGAGCTCCGCCGCCTCGGCCTCGTCGAGCCGGTAGCCGTCGCCGCGCGGCGCCGGGGCGCCGGTGGCGATGCGGCGCCAGCGGCCCTCGCCGGTCGGCGCGAAGGCGTGCGGGCCGAGGCCCACGCCACCCCCCTTATAGAGACGCATGACGCTGACCAGGTCGCCGAGCTGCGCCAGCGCGGCGGCGGCGGAATCCGCGCCCTCGCCCTGCACGGCGACGGCGAGGAACTGCGGCTCCCAGGCGGCGCGGCCCATGCCCTCGCTGCGCATCGCCTCGACCGGCGCCTCGAAGGCGTCGGCGCGGACGAGCTGCACGCCGTGCGGCAGCCGCAGCCGCGGGGCGGACATCCGCAGGCCGACCAGCGGCGCGACGAGCACGTCGGACTCGTCGGCGTCGCCGACCTCGGCGTCGAGCACGGCGAGCGCCTCCTCGAGCCGCTCGCGGTCGAGCGAGAACTCGCTGCCGCCGTCCCAGAGGCCGGCAAGGAAGACCGTCAGCAGGCTTGCCGCCCGCTCGCCCGGCTCGGCCGGGACCCGCTCGCCCCGCGCCTCCAGGTAGGGGGCGGCGACGTCGGCGAGCACGACCGCTTCGCGGGCCGGCTCGAAGGCGGGCAGCGTGCGCAGCTCGCCCTCGCGCTCGCGCACGTAGCGCGCCGTCAGCGGGACGTAGCTGTGGAAGAGGGCCTCGTCGGGCCCGGCGGACTCGGCGACGTCGAAGGGAATCTGGTCGCCGCTCGCGACGAGCGTCGTGAACCGCGTCGCCGCCTCGGCGGCGAGCCGCCGCAATGCCTCGCTGAGCACCTGATCGCGCACAGCCCGGACCTTCCCCCCCACGCACGGCGCTCCTGCGCCTGCACGAGGCCTTGCAGGTTATGCGAATGGACCCCCCTCCCCGCCGCGAGGAACGAGCTGAGCGATCGTCAGCAGCAACCTGAGCGATTATCAGATAGAATCTGAGCGATTATCAGGTGAGCCGGCTCTACGAAAGACACATCAAGGCTGCACTGGACGCCGCCCTCGACGATACGCCTGTGGTCATCGTCGTCGGCCCTCGACAGGCAGGGAAGAGCACCCTCGCGTCCCTCGTCGCCGAGGAGCGGGGTGCGCGCTACGTCACCCTCGACGACGAAGGGCCGCGAGAGGCTGCCAGTGAGGACCCCACCGGATTCGTCGAGGGCGCAGCGGTCCCACTCTGCATCGACGAGTTCCAGAAGGCGCCCGCCCTGCTGCCGGCGATCAAGGCGCGGGTCGACCGGGCGCGCGCCGGTGGCAAGCGCCCAGCGGGGATGTTCATGCTCACCGGCTCGGCAAACGTCTGGGCGACCCTTCGCATCTCGGAGTCTCTCGTCGGCCGGGCCGAGCGAGTGCCCCTTTGGCCCCTTTCGCAGGGCGAGCTCCTCGGTCGGCGCGAGACCTTCATCGACGACCTCTTCGCCGGCCGCGTTGCACAAATCGCCAACGCTCCCGTCGGTCGCTCCGCGATCGCCGAGGCGCTGGCCACAGGCGGATATCCGGAGGCGCTTGCGCGCCGAGAGCCACGTAGGCGACGGCGCTGGTTCGAGGAGTACATCGCAATGACCCTGGAGCGCGACGTGCGTGACCTCACCCGCAACGCGCAGCAGCTCGACGAGCTCCCCACGCTCCTTCGGCTGGCCGCGAGCCGCGTCGCGGGCCTGCTCTCCCCCACCGGCATCGCCCGCGACGCCCGCATGAGCCGCCCCACCGTGCAGCGATACCTCACGCTGCTCGAGCAGCTGTTCCTGCTGATCCGCGCCAGGGCGTGGAGCCGGAACATCGGTCAACGCCTGATCAAGGCGCCGAAGGTCTGGCTCCCCGACACGGGACTGGCCTGCCATCTGCTCGACTACGAGCCGGCCCGGTTCGAAGCAGACGAGACGGCGCTCGCGGGAGCCCTGTTCGAGAACTTCGTGGCGACGGAGCTCGTCAAGCAGGCGGCGTGGGCCGACACGGGCGTTCGCATCCATCACCTCCGGACGGCGGGAGGGCGGGAGGTCGACATCCTGGTCGAGCGAGGAGACGGATCGGTCTGCGCCATCGAGGTCAAGTTGGGCGCCACGGCGCACTCACGCGACTTCGACGCCCTCCGCCATCTCCAGAGCAAATTGGGGGCGCGCTTCAAACTGGGCGCCGTCGTACACACCGGCTCCGAGACGCTGCCCTTCGGATCCAACCTGTGGGCGCTGCCCGTATCGGCGCTCTGGACCCCTGCCGGCGGGTAGATCGCTACGCCGGGACCGGGGCCGGCTCTTCTTCGAGCAGCCAGCGGGCGCCGTAGCGGCGCATGTCCTCGATCAGCGGCACAAGCGCCTTGCCCTTCTCGGTCAGCTCGTACTCGACCCGCGGCGGCACCTCGGGGAAGGTGTTGCGGGCGACGATGCCCTCTTCTTCCAGCGCCCGCAGGCGCAGCGAGAGCGTCCGCGGGCTGATCCCCTCCAGCGAGCGCTCCAGCTCGCAGAAGCGCGCCGGGCCGTCGGCCAGGTCGCGGATCACCAGCAGCGTCCACTTGCCGCAGACGACGTCGGCGGTGCGACAGACAGGACAGCGGGAGTTGCTCTCGGCACTCATCTTCGGCACATCCGGCGCGAGCCGGGCATCGCGTTCGAATCGGCTCGCCAGAGCAAGTCTAGCGCCAATGCTTCACTTACTGAAGTCTTGGGACCCCGACCGTGGCAGAGGTCAGGTCCGCATGGCGACACAAAGCTCTACCGCGGGCGGTTGGGCGGCGCTCAGCTGTGGCCGGTGACGACGAGTTCGAACCGGATCACGTTGATCGTGTACCGGACTTCGTTCTCACCATAGGTGAGGATCACCGGGAACCCCGGCTGGACTTCGAGCAGCTGGCAGACTTCGTCGCCCGAGACGCACCTCGCGTCGCCTTCCACCGACTTGACCGAGTTGTCGACCAGGAGCAACGCCTTGCCGTTGCCCTTGTGGCCCTTGCGCGCCGGGCCCATGTAGGTGGCGATCGGCGCCTTCTCCCCGGGGAGGGGCGTCTGCTGCAGCACCTTTTCGCGCACGATCGGCTCGCCCTGCTGCTTGCCGTCGAGCGACTTCGTGATCCTCACCTTGATCCCGATCGCGTAGTAGGTCAGGTGCGGCTTCCCGCCGGGGGCGCCCGGCGAGGCGCCACCCGGCGTGGCGCCCGCGGATCCGCCGCCTTCGCCCGACGACGGGCTCGAGCCCTGCGACCCCGATTCGCCTTCCTTGCCCTTGCCTTCCCCTTCCTTCGGTTCGTTCAGCTTCGCCCCCTTCAGCACGGGCGCCGTGTAGCGCTGCTTGAAGGGGTCGGTCGGCGTGCGGTGGCTGAGCCGCTTGCGAGGGTCACGCAGCCCGGGCGTCGCCTCGACCACGGTCAGCGTGGACGACTTCTGCCGCTTCGCTTCCTTGAGCGCCGCGATGGCGCCCTGCGCGGCCGGCGGCAGCTTCGTCTCCGACTTCTGGCCGAGCAGGATCGGAGTCGCGACGATCGCCACCAGGACGAGGGCGAGCAACGGCAGCAGCCGGCGGTCGCGCAGGTCGTGGTAGACGTCGGCGAGGAACGCGGGCGGCCGCGCCTCGGGCATCTTCAGCGTGGGGCGCTTCACGGCGTCCCTCCAAGCTTGGCGGCGGCCGGCGTCGCTTCGGGTTCGGCCGGCGCCCCCGACGGGCCTTCCGGGCTCGCCACCTCGCTCGGCGGCGGCGTCACGTAGCTGGTCACGCCGAAGGTCGCCTTGAGTGACGGAAAGCCGCTGGGCCCGGCGGCGAGCGAGAAGCCGTCGATCGTCAGCAGCCGCCCGTCGACCCTTACCTGTTCGTTGTGCGTCTTCACCATCGCGTCGACTTCCTTGATGAAGTCGGCAACCTTGAAGAAGTTGCCGTTGAAGGTGAGCGTGTAGGGCATCGCCGCCAGGCCGCCCACGCCGACCGAAGCGCCCAGCGGGAGTAGGGACGCGGCGGCCTCGGTGGGCGAGACCGGCGAGCCCGAGGACCCCGCGGTCGGAGCGGCGCTCCCTTCGCTCCCCTGGGAATCGAGCTCGATCGTCTGGAATTCGACCCCGCTGCGTTCGGCGAGGCTGCTCACCTGGACCAACAGGGAGGCGGTTTCGCTGCTCCCCGGGACGGCCTTGCCGAGCACGACGAGCTTCCGGTAGTCGCTGGAGAACCCCTTGCGCGCATCTTCGCCCTCGGCGATTTCAGCGCGGTGACCCGCGAGCGACGCTTCGACCCGTTCGATCTGGTCGCCGAGCTTCGCCGCTTCTTCCCGCTTCGGGCTCAGCAGCACGACCCAGAAGGCGATCGCGAGAGCGACGATGACGAGCATCGCGACCAGCGTCAGGTTCCCGGCTTTCCGCAGCGCGTCCACCTCAGCCGCCTTCCGAGCCTTCACCCGCCGGTTCGGACGGGCTCTGCGAGGTCTCGCTTGACGCCACCTGCGCCGCTTCGGGAGCCGCTTCCGGCGGCGCTCCGCCTTCCCCTTCCGCCGGGGGAACAGGCGCGGCGTCGAAGCCGACGACGATTTCGAATTTCGCGATGAAGTCGCGGGTGCGGCAGTCTTCGCCGCCCCCTCCCGAGCCGGCTTCGCCGCCCGCCGAGACCCCCGCGCCGCTCTTCTTGTCCGCGAGCTGGGACGACTGAACCCCGACTCGGGTGACGCCGTCGATGTCTTCCAGCGCGGTGACGAATCCGGCGACCGACGTCTGTCCCGCCGCGCAACCGTTCAGTTCCAGCGCCGGGCCGGCGATCTGCCCGCGCAGGTCTCCGCCGGATCCCCCGCCGCTCGATTCGCTCCCGACATCGGCGCCTGGCGTAGCCGTCGCCGTCAGATCGACCAGCCACACGTCGTCCGGCAGGATCAGCGCCAGTTCGCGCATCACCCGTTCCCAGTCGAAGCGGCTGTTCGCGAGGCTCTGCACGGTCTGCACCCGCGCTTCGCTCAGGCCGCGGAAGCGCGTGTAGGCGGCCAGCTTCGCGGCCTTGGCCGTGGCAACCGCGTCTTCGCCCTTCAGCTTCGCGACTTCGTCTTCGCGTTCGGAGACCTGGTTGCCACTGAGCACCAGGGCGACGACCCCGACCAGCAACAGGGCCAGCCCCCCCAGCAGCAGGTACGCGAGCGGGCCGCGGCGCAGCGGCGCCTGGTCGCCGCGCCGGTCCTCGGGTGGGATCAGGTTGACCGGGCGCATCGGGCTACTGCTCCAGGGCGAGGCCGTAGGGAAGCGTGAGGCGCGCCGCGGAGGCCTCGTCGAGGTCGCCCAGCGCGGCGGGACGGGAAACCGCGATCGGCAGGCCCAACCCGGCCTCCATCCGCGTCTCCAGCCCGGGGATCGCGCTGCCGGGGCCGCAGAGGACGATCCGCTCGACCGGCAGCGCCGCCTCCTGGGCGCCGTAGTAGTCGAGCGAGAGGCGCAGCTCGTCGAGCAGCGCGGAGACGCTCTCCTCGAGCGCCCGGCGGACCGCGATCACGGTCTCCTGGTCGCCCTCGATCTCCGCCGCCGGCCGCTCCAGGCCGACGTGGGTGAGCCACTGGGTCGCGTGCTCGGCGCTCAGCCCGAGCGAGTTGCCCAGCGCGCCGCAGGTCGCCTCGAGCCCGGCGTGCGAGACGCGCGTGAACAGGCAGGACTGGCCGCGGGCGACGGCGAGGTTGGTGACGTCGCCGACGTTGCAGAAGAGGACCGCCGAGGCGGGACGATCGAGCGCGGTCCCGTCGCCGCCGGGCTCGGGCGCCGGCGCCTCGCCCGCCAGGGCGCGGATCATCGCGAAGGCAGAGAGGTCGACGCCGTAGGGCTCGAGCCCGGCGCGGCGGATCGGCTCGAGGAAGCTGGAGACCATGTCGCGGCGCGCGGCGATGACGATCACGTCGACCTGCGGCGCCTGCCCCTCCTCGGCCGGGGCCCCCCCGACCACCTGATGCTCGAGCACCGCCTGGTCGAGCGGCATCGGCATCTGCTCCTGCGCCTGGAAGCGAACCGCGGCCTCCATTTCCGCCGGGTCCTCGATCGCCGGCAGCCGCAGCGTGCGCACGACGACGCGCTGGTTGCCGACGCCGAGCCGCACCCGCTTGCCCAGCTTGTGCTCGGCGAAGAGCCTTTTCAGCCCCGTGGCCAGCCGGTCGGCGTCGATCACCTCGCCCTCGTGGAAGGCGCCCGGCTCGAGCGGCCCGATCGCCGTGCCGACGACCTCGACCGAGCCGTTGAGCTTGACCTCGGTCGCGGCGAGGCTGCCGGCCTCGATGTCGAGCCCGACGACGCTGTCGATCTTCTGCTTGGTGATTCCGCTGAGTCGCATGGGGAAGCGGGTTCTAGTGGCGCCTTGGCGCATCCGCCCTCCCTGGATCGACAGAACGGCGGCAAAACTTTCGCCCTGCAACTACTCATTTCTATGAGGACTTGGACGGAACTACTACTGGGCCGGGCAACTGGGCCCGCCGCCGCCGACCCGTTCGGCCTCGGCGATCAGCTGTTCGGCGGCCGCGGCGGGAACGTGCTTGCCGCTCTGGGCTTCGAGCTGGGAGACGAAGGCGGAGAGCTTGCCGGCGACGCTCGCCCCCGGCCCCTCCCCGGCGCTCGCGTGCTTCAGCTTCGCCTCGAGGCTGTTGGCGATGCCGTGGGGAAGGCCCGACGCCTCGACCGCTTCGAGCAGGTCGGCGATCGTCGGCGCCGGATCCCCGAACATCTGCACGCGCTCGTTCGGATAACCCTCGGTCACATAGACGTTGCCGAGCGGATCGGCCGCGACCCCGGCCGGAAAGTGGAACTGGCCTTCTCCGGAGCCGAGCTCCCCCCACGCGCGCACGAACCCGCCTGCGGAGTCGAACTGCTGGATGCGGTTGTTGCTCGTGTCGGCGACGTAGATCTCGCCGCCCGGCCCCGCGGCGACCCCGTGAGGAAACTTGAGCTGCCCGTCGGCGGCGCCGAAGCCGCCCCACTTGCCGACGAAGCCGCCGGACGGATCGAACACCTGTATCCGGTTGTTGAAGGTGTCGGCGACGTAGACGTCGCCGGAGGCGCCGACCGTCAGGTCGAACGGCGTTTCGAGCTGCCCGTTGCCCGAGCCGCGCCCTCCCCACTGGGCGACGAATTCGCCCGCCGGGCCGAACTTCTGCACGCGGTCGTTGTCCGTATCGGCGACGTAGACGTCGCCCTGGCCGTCGACCGCGACGGCGAACGGGAGCCGGAACTGCCCCGGGGCCGAACCGAAACCGCCCCAGGCGCGGACGAAGCTCCCCGCCGGATCGAAGACCTCGATCCGGTTGTTGCCGGTGTCGGCGACGTAGACGTCCCCCGCGGGGCCGACCGCCACGCCGACCGGCGAGTTGAGCTGCCCGTCGCCCGTGCCGAAGGCTCCAAGGACGGCCTCGAGCTCGTGGCAGGGGCCGAAGACCTGGATCCGGTTGTTGAAGGTGTCGGCGACGTAGACGTCGCCCTGCGCGTCGGCGGCGACGCCGGCCGGCGATTCGAACTGCCCCTCGCCCGACCCCTGCTCCCCCCAGCCGGCGAGGAAGCCGAATTCGGCGTGGGCGGCGGGGGCGAGGACGAGCGCGGCGAGGACGACGAGGGCTGCGAGCGGGAAGCGCATGGTGCTCCGCTCATCGGCGGCGGCGCCGATCCCTGTTTCCACCATCCGTCCGCTCTAGCCGGATGTCTCAATCCGGTCGGCCAGAACCCGGTAGGCCGAACGTGGGGCCCACGGACCGCCGCCGCCGCGGATCAGAACGTGCCCAGGTACCAGTCGACGAGCTGGTCGCCGTAGAGCAGGCCGACGACGCCGCCGAGAGCGAGAAAGGGGCCGAAGGGGATCGCCCGCTTGCGCGCCGCGGCGCCTTCGCGGGCGATCATCGCAAGCCCGACCAGGGCGCCGGCCAGCAGCGCGACGAGGACCGCCGGGGCCACGTCGCGGCCGAGAAAGACGCCCATCGTCGCCGCCAGCTTCACGTCGCCGAGGCCCATCCCGCGCGGGTAGGCGAGCGCGGCGGCGAACAGCACGCCGCCCGCCGCCGCGGCGGCGATCGCGCGCTCGGGCAGGCTGCCCGGGTCGCCGATCGCGGCGATCGCGGCGCCGAGCACGGCGCCGACGACCAGCACCTTGTTGGGGATGATCCGCCGCTCGAGGTCGGTCAGCGTGATCGCCGCCAGCACGGTGACGAAGACCAGCCCCAGCGCGACCTCCCACGGCTCGTCCCAGAGGACGAGCACGGTGGCGGCGTAGAGCGCGCCCAGCGCCAGCTCGGTCAGCGGGTAGCGCGGCGAGATCGGCTCGCCGCAGCAGCGCGCCCGGCCGCGCAGCGCCAGCCAGGAGACGACCGGCACGTTGTCGTAGGCGGCGATCTGCCGCCCGCAGTGCGGGCAGCGGGAGCGCGGGCCGACGATCGACTCGCCCCGCGGCACGCGGTGCGCGACGACGGTGACGAAGCTGCCGGCGAGGAGCCCTCCGAGGAAGGCGAGGACCGCGGCGGCGGCCACCGCCTATTCCCCTTCGCCTTCGAGCGGCGTGGAGCTGTCGACCTCGAGCCGGGTCGGGTAGTTCGGGTGGTCGTACATGATCGGGATCGCGTCCGCGGGCGTGTTGCCCCGGTCGACGCTCAGCGCCACGCCGAGCCGTTCCCCTTCGCCGATGTACTGGGGCGCTTCCTGGAATTCCATCGTCACCCGCACTCTGGTCCACCTGTTTCGCGGCCAGTATCCGTTTCCCTCCGGTTCGTACTCCCAGTAGGAGGTGCCGCTGCCGGACTTGGTCAGGAAGGTCGGCGAGCCGCCTTCTTCGGTCCTGTAGAGGTAGATGCAGAGCGCCCCCGTGTAGAGCGCGTCGTTGAGCGTCCGCGTGTAGAACTCGAGCGTCACTTTGCCGCCCATTTCGAATTTCAGCGGCATCGGGTCGGTCACCCAGCGGTGGACCTGCGACTCGGGGTTCGTCGTGCCGGTCGGTTCGTAGTGGCAGCCGCTGGTGTCGTCGCGGCGGATCTGCACGCCCTTGTCGGTGTCCGGCGTCGGCTCCAGGTAGTAGTCGTCGGAGTAGTCGTGGAGCGGCGGGTTGAGTTCGTCTTCGGGATCGGGGTCGGGCGCGCCGTTGAGCAGCAGCGCGTCCGGGGCGCCGGGCGTCCCGCCCGTCTGCGGGCCGTCTCCGCAGACGCCGAGCGTGTTGTGCAGCAGATGGTCTTCGGTGATTTCCTGACGCGTCGTTTCGCCGCTCGCCGCGCACGGCGTGTCGGAGAGGAAGAACTGCTGCGCGGTGATGTCGTCGCCGGGGTCGGGTTCGGGTTCGCCGTCCCCGGGTTCGCCGGGTTCACCCGGTTCGTCTTCGCGCTGCGGGTCGGTGACCTGCGACTGGACTTCGACATAGCCGCTTTCGCCGGGCTGGCTGACCGGCTTGTCGGGCTTCACGGCGACGACGACCTGCTTGTAGTCCTCTTCGCCGGGGCAGTCTTCTTCGGAGCAGCTCGGGTCGTTGCGCCAGACGACGTAGCGGTACAACGTCCCTTTGATGCCGCCGTGTTCGGTGTCGCCGGTGAAGAATTCCGATTCCGGGCTGACGCCCCGTTCTGGTTCGACGTCGAGCTTGCCGTATTCGCCCATCGGCGTGCGCTTGAGGGCGAATTCTTCGCCTTTGACCCGGCTGTTCGGGTTCAGCGGCTCGCTCGATTCCGCCGGCTGCACGTTCACCGCGAGGCTTTCGTAGGGCAGGCTGTGCAGGCGCTCCATCTCTTCCTGCGCGAGGTCGAGGGCGACCTGCGTCGCCTTGGCGCGCTGCGCGTTCTTCGTCGCCGCGCCGAGCACCCCGAACGTCGCCGCGGCGCCGAGCGTCAGCACGACCGCGGCGACCAGCACCTCGATGATGGTCAGGCCGGCCTCCCCGCCACCGAGCCGCCGCCGCATCGCTCTCGTCGCGCCGCTCATGGGAGTCTCATTCCGAGCTCGTCAGCTGCCGGGTGCGCAGGCCGGCGCCGTCGGAGACGGTCAGGTCCCCGGAGCCTTCCGGGTTGGGGATGTGCAGGGTGACGCCGATGTAGGTGGCTTCGCTCGGGTCGGGCGGTTCGAAGTTGAAGACGCTGCTGCTGTCGAGGCCGCTGACGACCGTGACCGGCGTCCCGGCGGCGCCTTCTTCGGGCGGCGGCACGGCCTCCGTGCGCGTGCATTCGGTCGTCGTGCAGGTGTAGGTGACCTCGCATTTGATCGCCGGTTTGTCCGCTTCTTCCTCCACGCCGGCGCCGCAGGCCGTACGGCGGACCTGGGTGAGGAAGGAGACGGAGGAGCCGCTGCCTTCGTAGACGAGGATTCCGTTGCGGATCTCGCGCGTCATCCGCTCGAGCACGTAACGCGCCGTCGAGATCTGCTGCGCCTTCTTGCTCAGCTTCGGCTGCGACTGCACGGCGCTGATCAGCATCGAGCTCGCGGCGCCGACGATCACCACGCTCATCGCCGCCGCGACGAGCAGCTCGACCAGGGTCAACCCGGCCTCGCGATCGCGACCGGCCGCGCGGGGGCGCTGGGCCTTCATCGCCGGCCCCGCTTGTGGTGGCGGGTGTGCTTGCGGTGGCGGCCGTCGCCACGAACCATCTTGAACCTGCGCCGGTGCGGCCGCGCCTCCCAGGTCCCGGCGGCATTGCGGGCCTTGACCCGGAAGACGTGGCGGCCGCGGCGCAGACCCTTCAGCCGGACCGGAGAGCGACAGTGCCGCCAGCGCCGGCGGTCGACCCTGCAGATGAAGCGGGTCCCGGGCTGGCCGGTCGAGTCGGTGAAGCGGAAGACGGGGCGGCGGATGCGCGTCTTGAAGGCGGGGCCGAAGGTGATCCGCGTGATCGGGGTGACGTAGGCGATCCCGTCATGGGTCGGTTCCGGGGCCGGGGTCGGGACCGGAGCCGGCGCCGGAGCGGGCGACGGGGCCGGGGCCGAGCCGCCTGCGCCCGCGCCCCCGTCGCCCGAGCCGGCTTCTTCGCCGCCTGAGCCGCCGCTTCCGCCGCCTTCTTCTTCGCCGGGCGGGGCCGGGGCTTCCTGCCTGTACTCGAGCGGCGGTTCCGAGCAGGCCGAGACGAACCCTTCCGCTTCGACCGTCGCCGCGATCCTCGTGGTCGCGCCGCTTTCGACGCCGACGGCGATTCCTGCTTCCAACTCTTCCACCGTTCCGGTCGCGGCCGGTTCGCCGGAGCAGTCGGTCGTCGTGTAGATCTTGACCGAAGCGGTCGGCTCGACCGCTTCGTCGGCGCTCCCGATCACAGCGGGCTCGGTGGAGGCCGCCGGGGATTCGGGGGCGGTCCGTTCGAGCAGGGGCGCCGGCGGCGCGAGCGCTTCTTCGACCGCGGAGTCGTTGCCGCGCGAGACCAGCAGCGTGCCGATCGGAAGACGCGCATAGACGTCCCTGAGCGAATCGAAGTCTTCAGCCGTGAGCTGCTCGTCAGTCGTCAGGAAGGCGACCGTGCCGTCTTCGGAGAGCCCCTGGAGCTGGGCGTCGTAGGGGCCGTTGCCGCTGTGCGCGCCTTCGCCCGTGAACTGCCCGGCCGAGACGAGCCGGGTCGCGCCGGCGCGCCGTTCGTACACGTCGGTCTGTTCGTCGGCGTCGCCGGGGACGAGCGGTTCCCCGGCGTCGAGCGGCGCCAGCGCCTCGGCGGTGATGAAGAAGAGCCGGGCACCGCCGCTTGAGGCGCCGACGAAGCTGGCGTCGTCTTCGCGGTTGCCGCATTCGGCGTCTTCGCAGCTCGGGCCCGGCAGCGAGACGAGCGTCGTCGGCCCGCCCGGCAGCGCCCGCGCGTAGACGTCGAAGGATCCGTCTTCGTCGGCCGCGAGCAGCGGCTCTTCGGTGCTCAGGACCGCCATCGAGCCGTCGGGCGAGACCCACTTCAGGTTTGCCGGCTTCTCGCAGAACGAGATCGCGGCGCAGGAGCCGTCGCCGCCGGAGACCAGTTCGGTGCTCGAACCTTCGTCGCGCACGTAGACGTCACGCGCTTCGTCTTCGTCGGCGCCGGTCAGCTGTTCGTCGGTGGTGAAGAAGACCTCGCTCCCATCGGTCGAACTGCCGGGAATCCCGGCAGCATCATTGCCGGCAAAAATGGCGTCGTGTTCGCCGTTGCCGCCCGACGGCCCGCGGGAGACGAGCACCGGGCCGCCGGAGGCGGTCCAGTCGTAGACGTCCTGGAATTCGTCTTCGTCGGCTTCGGAGAGCTGTTCGATCGTCTCGAAGAAGACGTGCGAGCCGTCGCTCGAGCTGCCCCCGTAGACGGGAATGCAGGCCGCCGCTTCGCCGCCGGGGCAGACCCCCGGAGCCGAGACGAGCCGCGTCCTGCCGGCGCTCATGTCCCGCTGGTAGATGTCGTCGACCCCGTCTTCGTCGCCTTCGGCCAGCTTTTCGTGCGTGGTGAATGTGGCGCGCGTGCCGTCGCCGGAGGCGGCGACGAAGAACGACGGCTCGGCTCCGTCGCCGCAGCTTCCGCTGCAGGTGGGGTCGCCGGCGGAGACCAGGGTGGTCGTGCCTTCTTCGAGGTTGCGGACGTAGATGTCCCCGGCGCTGTCGGTGTCCTGGGAAGAGAGGCGCTCGTTGCTGACGAAGAAGACCTCGTTGCCTTCGTCGGCCACGCCGCCGCCCGGAACCGCGTCGGCGGGCAGGTTGGCTTCCCCGCAGCCGGCGGCGACGCAGGACGGGTCGCCGGCGGAGACGAGCGCCGTCTTGTTCGTCGCCAGGTCGCGCATGTAGATGTCGGTGGCGTTGTCGTGGTCACCGGCGACCAGGCGCTCGCCGGTGAGGAAGAAGACCTCTTCTCCGCTCGGCCCGGCGTTCGCCAGGTACTGGGCGTTGTAGGCGTTGTTGCCGCCCACCGGACCGAGCGAGACCTGGCGGGTGACGTAGCCTTCCGCCGCCGCGTCGTAGGAGCGCTCGTAGATATCGCGCTTGGTGTCGGTGTCGCCGGGCAGGACTCTGTCCGCCGTGCTGAAGAAGGCGCGTGAGCCGTCGGCCGAGTTTCCCTCGAAGCGGGCGTCTTCGGCCGCGCCGGCCGCGGGCGCCGCGAGCCCGGCCGCGAGCAGGGCAAGCGGGGCGGCGAGGATCGCCCGCCGGACTCGGCGGCGCGAGCGCAAGCCGCCATGTCGGATGTTCTGATCCATGGCCATCGTTGCTCTATCGGTCGATATCGACCATCCGTTTAGCGCCGACTGGACGCCTGACCCAGCGGGCGCGCGAAGCCCTCCCACAAGCACGAGGGGGCGGGCACAAAGGCCCGCCCCCTCGGCACTTCACGCCTGGCTGTGCCGAGGCGATGGGTCAGCTCGATCAGCTGCCCCAGGTTTCGCTTTCGGGGCATCCACCACCTGCCGGCGAGCAGGGGAAGGTCAGAACACCTTCGTTCGAGCGGATAATCGAGAAGGTCCGTTCGTTGGACGATTCCGAGGCGATGTTGTAGTCCTCTTCGCCTTCGGCACTCACCGTCACACCTTCCGCCGGAAGGGTCGTCTCGTAGTTGGCCCTCAGGTTCGCGTACGAACATGCTTCGCCGGCGCCAACCGGGTACTGGCCTTCGTTATCGGTCGAGCAACTCTCAAGCGCCACCTGCGCGGTGTGCGCGTACTCCTTCGCCTTCGCGTCGCCGGCCTTTTCCTTCTGGTTGAAGAAGGCGGGCAGGGCGATCGCGGCGAGGATGCCGAGGATCAGCATCACGACGAGGAGCTCGATCAGCGTGAAGCCGGCCTCCCCGTCGCCGTTGAGCCGGGCGCCAACCTTGGCCCGGAGATTCTGGAGAAACATCAGTGACCTCCTATGGTCATGTCGATTTCGCCAGAGCCCCGTCGCGTTGAAGCCACGTGGTGTCTGTCGACCCCGGTGGTAGCCCGGCTGACTCCCGGCTGGGAGCCCCGACGGCTTTGCGTCCCCGCCTCGCGGCGGCTTTGCCTTTTGCACCAGGGCACTGGCAGATTCATCACGGCCCCTGCATCGGCCGTGGATCGGATCCCTAAATCCCCGAAATTTGGGCTTCATCGGGCAAAAACTCAGGTTCTTCGGCTCAGCGCGGATCGAATCAGGGGGATAACCCGTAAACCCGCACGCCGGACGGCCCGCCGACCCACCAGGACCGGGTAGTAGGTACGTCCATTCGACTGCCCGGTCCACGCCCGCCGCTCAAGCCCTCACGCGCGCGGACGATCTATTGGGTGATGAAGGCCCTCGACGCAATCCGCTTCCGCCTGCTCGCCCTCCCCCGCGGCGAGGACGGGATGGCGCTGCCCGTGGCGCTGTTCGCCACCGTCGCCAGCCTGGCGCTGGCGGGCGTCGCGGTGATGTCCACGGTCGACGTCCAGCACAGCTCGCACCGCGACAGCGGTTCGAAGAGCGCGATAGCCGCCGCCGACGCCGGCGCGAACGTGGCGATGGCGCGGCTCAAGCGCGACTCCGCCGAACTGGGCCCCGAAGCGACCTGCCTCGAAGGGGAGACGCCCGAAGCGAACGGGTGGTGCCCCCCGGTCGAAGGCGAAGTCGGCGGAGCCGAATACAGCTACCAGGTGAGCCAGGCGGGCTCGGCCTGTGGGGAATTCGACCTGTGCGTAGTCGCCACGGGCAGCGCCGCCGGCGTCACCCGGCGGGTGCTCGTGACCTTCAACGAAGGCTTCGGCACGAGCAGCGGCAGCGGCGGTGGCGGTGGTGAAGGCGGTGGTGAAGGCGAAGGGAGCGGCGGCGGCGCCGAGGGCCTGATCGGCGAAGACGAAATCACGCTCAGCGGCAACGCCGACGTGCGCGTCAGCGTCGGCACCAACGGCAACCTCGTCAGCTCCGGCAACGCGAACATCTGCGGCAACATCCGCCACGGCATCGGGAAAAGCTGGATCAAAAGCGGCAACACCTCGCAGTGCAGCGGCTACGAAGAAACCGAAGGCAACACGGAACTGCCCTCGGTCGCCAGCTTCATGCCGTCGGACATCGCCACCCACAACTCGAACGGCCGGATCACCGCCTGCGACAAATCCGGCGAACCGGCCGAATGCGAAGCCGACACCTACAACGGCAAATGGTCGAGCAGCAAGCCGTTCAACCCGAGCAACCGCCGGATCTCGCTCTCCGGGAACACGACGCTCACCGTCGGCGGCGGCGACTACTGGCTCTGCGAACTGACGCTCAGCGGCAACTCCGAACTGATCATGGCCGAGGGCGCCCACGTGCGCTTCTTCTTCGACACGCCCGAACACTGCGGCACCTACAACCAGATCAACCTCAGCGGCAACAACCGCATCGCGGCCAGCGGCTACCAGCCCGGCGACGAACAGTTCGACATGCCCGGCTTCTTCCTGCTCGGCTCGCCGACCCTTCCGACCCAGGTCAACCTCTCGGGCAACTACTCGACGACCAACGAGTTCGTCCTCTACGGGCCCGACACCTACGTCAACATCAGCGGCAACGCGACCTTCAAAGGCGTCATCGCCGGCAAACGGATCGCGATGAGCGGCAACGGCACCTTCGAGCAGGACGCCGGCTTCGAACTGCCGCCGGAACTCAACCCCTGGGACGGCGGCGAACCGGGCGAACCGGAAGGCGAACCGGAACCCACCGGCGGACCCGACTACACCGCCCAGTACTACGTCGAGTGCAGCGGCGAAGCGACGCCGACCCCCGACGCCGGCTGCTAGCCCGACGCACTCGCGCCCGCATCCCTCCAGGACTCGCCGTTTCCGCCGATGGACCGTGCGATGAAGGTCGCGCGGAAGCTCGGGGCCCGGCGCCCGGGAATCAGGTGGGCGCTTCTCGCCTGCGTGGTCCTGCTGCCGGCCGCTGTCTTTGCGGTGCGGCAGTGGAACTCGCCCGGCGACGAGGCGCAGATCGAACGGACGATCCGCGTTGTCGCCACGACCCACGCGCCCTCCTCCTGCGACGAAATGATGACCGTCGGCTATCTGGAGCAGACGACCGATGCGAGGCCGCCGTTCGCCGATGACGTCTGCAGGCGCGACGCGGAAGCGCCGGGACCGCGTGCGCGGTCCGTTGACGTTGGCGACATCGCGGTCGCGGGGGACAGCGCCACGGCGCTGGTCGCCAACGACGGCGGCTCCTTCGACGGATCCCGCCTGCGGGTGCGACTGGCCAAGCTGGACGGGCACTGGAGGCTCGATCGCCTCGTCGCCTTCACCAGGTTCGACAGACGCCGGTTCGAAGCCGCCTATCGCCGGCAGTTCGCGGGATACAGCAGCTCACCGACCGCCGTGCGGTGCGCGGTGCGACGGACCCGCGCGCTGTCGGACCAAAGGCTCGAGTGGGTGGCCCTGCACGACCTCCGTCCCACCTTCGCGTCAATCGCCGTCCACTGCGACCGCGCGGAGGTCGAACGTGGGCTGAACCGGGCGGCCTCCTCGCCGGAGCTCGGGGTCCCGCGGTCTCCGGTCACCTGCGCCGGCGCGAAGATCAAGCGGTCGTCCCCCGCCCAGCTCGCCCGGCTCCAGGTCGATCCGCTCGCTTACAACGAGCTTCTCTGGGGATGCGACAGGGAAGCGGTCTTCGACTACCTGAAGCGCGAACTTTCGGCATACGACGACCTCGACGCCGCGGCCGTCACCTGCGTCCTCACCCGCCTCCGCAGCCTGCCGCCGGCCCGGGCCATTCGCCTGACCTACGACCAGCCCAGGTATCTGCGCCTGATCGACGCGTGCGGACAGCGTTAGTTCCTCAGTCCACGGCAAGTCTCGATAGTCCATCGCCAACGGCGCCACAACCTTTCAAAGCCAGGGAAGCTTTGTAATCTTATGTCTTATCCTTACGTTGCTCGCTTGTCAGGGAAGCGGCATCGCCACCGGCAGGCCGTGGGCCTCGGCGGCCTCGGCGAGGCGCTGGTCGTAGGTGGGGAAGGTGCCGAGGTCGTCGTCGCGGATGCTGAGCGCCGTGGCGAGGTGGAGGGCGTCGAGGCTGCGCGGCGGACCTCAGCGGCCCGGGGCGATCGAGTGCTCCGCCTCGCAGGCCTGACCGGTGTGGCCGCAGATCACCTCGAGGTCGCGGTCGAAGCACCAGAGGGTGACTTCGTCCGCGGCCTCTGCCGCGGCGGCGATCAGGAAGTCGATCGGCGAGCGGCGATCGTTCCCGTCGGAGGCCTCGGCCAGCTCTCGCTGCACCGCGAGCGCCCGCTCGACGCTCGCGTTCTCCAAGGGGAGCCGCTCGAGCGGCGCGAACAGCTGGTCGAAGTGCTCGCGGAGCCGGGCGGCGGTCTCCGCCCGGTGCATCGCCTCCAGTACGACCGGCACGCACGTGACGACTTCCCCCTGCTCGTAGCGAGTCGAGAGCTTCTCGCGGATGTCGGGGCGGTTCGTCTTCTGCGCCCAGGCCCAGATCGAGGTGTCGGCGAGGTAGCGGGGCAACGCTAGGGCCTGGGCTTGCGCAGCTCTTCGAGTTCCTCGGGCGTGGTCAGACCGAGCGCGCCGGAGCGAATCCGCTCGGCGCCCCGGCGCAGCTGCTCGCGCCGGCTGACGACGCGCAGCGCCTCGTTGACGGTCTCCTTGTAGCCCTTGGTGCCGAGCACCTCGCGCGCCCCCTCGAACGCCGGCACCTCGATGTCGATCGTCGTGCGGTGGGTAGTCGCGACATCATCCATAGGGAAAAGAAGATAGCAAACTGTACGCTTGTAATTCGTATTTCATCTAAGGAACGATCTATATCACCTGCGTCCCGCTTCGTTTAGTACGCTAAACGCATGGTGGCGCAGAGAACTGCCTGCGATCCGGACTCCCGACGCTCGGCCGATGGGGCCATGGACGGCTTATCCCCGAGCGAAAGGAGGTCGTATGGATCCAGGCATGGTTCTCTGTCTACTGTTGCTCTGGATGATCATCCAGAGCGTACGGCAGTAGGACACCGGCCCCGGCGTCGTCCTCACGGCGCCGGGGCGAATTCGCCCATGAGAAAGGCCCGCCTAGACGGGCCTTTCCCGGAGGTCATTGGACAGGCCAACGGTCCTCTGTCTGCCCCAATTATGCCATGAACCACGGTGCAGCGGAACAGGAAGAAGAGTTGAAGCGCGCAACTCGGAAACTCCGCCTGCTCGCCCGGCGGCAACAGGTCGCACAGGCCGAGCGCGACGAGGCGATCCGGCGGTCCAAGGAAGCGCTGTCCCGTCGCCGCGTGGCCGAGCTGACGGAGATGACCCCGGGCCGCGTCCAACAGATCATCGATGGCGAGCCTCGATAGTTTGCTCCTTGTCAAGGCAGCGGCATCGCCACCGGCAGGCCGTGGGCCTCGGCGGCCTCCGCGAGGCGCTGGTCGTAGGTGAGGAAGGCGCCGAGGTCGTCGCGGATGCTGAGCGCCGTGGCGAGGTGGAGGGCGTCGAGGCTGCGCAGGGCCGGCGGGGCGAGCGAGCTTGCCTCGCCAAGCACCGGATCGTCCATCCCGAGCAGGGCGATCCCCTCCAGCCAGGTCCTCGCTTCGCGGGCGTAGTCATGCCCGTAGCGCGCGCAGGCGCGTATCGCCTCCACCGCGAGCAACGTGCTCGAAACGTAGCCCTCCCACTCGGCCAGCGCCCTCCTCAACTCCGCATGGCCGGTCTGCTCGAGCACGAGCGTCGCGTAAGCCGAGCTGTCGAGATATGCGAGGCGCCGCGCCGCTACAGCCGCTCCTCCCGCATTTCATCGAGCACCTGCTGAACGGGCGGCCCCCCCGCCGCCGGCAGCGAGGAGCTCTCGACCCGCTCCAGCAGGTTCCCCCTCGGCATCGTCGCGCCCCGCTCGGCGACCAGCCGGGCGATCGGCGAGTCGGCCGGGCCCGACGGCGCCAGCCGCGCGACCTCGCGACCCCGCTCGGTGACGGCGAAGCTCGCCCCCTCCTTCACCTGCACCAGATACTTGGAGAGATTCTGCCGCAGCTCGCGCACGCCGACCGTTTCCATGTGCGTCATGGTAGCACTTGACTCCCCGGCAGATGACAAGGCAGCACCGCCTTTGACGGACCTGGCAAAATCTGTGTGTGTACATAGCAGAATCCGTTAGGATTCTTTTGTATGCAGAGTGTGCCGTCCCGGGGAAATCCTCTTTCTCGACCGAGGTGGCCGGCCCGGGTGTAGCCGTGGCGCCTCAGCGGCCCGGGGCGCAGACCGGCGCTGCCGGGTCCGACCCCGCGGCTACCAGCGCGCGCGGCGGATGCGGCCGGCGTGGCAGGACTTCGGCGGGACGACCGTGGCGCCGCGGTCGAGGACGAACACTTCGACGCGGCGGTTGACCGACTGCGGGCCGGGGGCGTGGACGATCGGGCAGCTCTCGCCGAAGGCGCGCACGGTGAGCGGCACGCGGGCGCCGTAGTTGACCAGCCCGGGGCCGCGGCGCGGCGCGAAGCCGCCCCCGCGCCTGTGCAGGGCGAACAGCTGGCGGCGCATCCAGAGCGCCCGGCGCAGCGAGAGGTCGAAGTTGAACTGCGCGCTGTCGACCGAGTCGGCATGGCCGTCGACCTCGATCGCGGCGGGCAGTTCGGCGTCCTTCCTGCGCATCGCCCGGCGCAGCGCATGGCGCAGCTCCCGCCGCACGCGCTGGGTTGGCCCGGCGCTCGCAGGCCGGTCCTTGCCGAACGGGAAGCGCGACTGCGGCAGGCGCAGGAGGGAGAGGTCGACGTGGTCCTTCTGCCCCTTGGCATCGGTCACATCGAGGCGGACGTGGTAGGGCGCCAGCCGCGGGGGCAGCTCGGCGCCGATCGTGGTCCCCCCTCCTCTGTGCACGCCGGCGACGGTCCAGTGGCGGGTCAAGCCCTCGCCCCCGCCGTTCGCGCCGGTCGAGCGGCCGCTGTCGAAGCTGACCCGCCGAGAGCCCTCCTGCATCCGCACCGCCACCCGGGCGACCGGCTTCTGCGGGATCGTCAGGTAGGGCGCGCCGGCGATCGGCGTACAGGAGAGCGTCACGACGCCGCTCCTCATGCCTTCCGGCACTTCGAATTCGAGCTCTTCTCCGTGCGGTTTGTCTTCGTCCACCTGCCTCCTCTTCATGTCTTCGCCGTCATCGACAAGCGGAAGCTTCACCCCGTGGAGGTACAGACCGAACCCGTCCGGCAGGTGGCTGAACCCGCCGTATTCGGGTTCGGAAATGATCAACTTGACCCTCCTGTCCGACTTCTGCCTCACCCATTCGAGTCGCAGGCCGCGCCCGAACCTGTGCCGGATCGCGGGACCGGCGGTCTCGAGGCGGCGGTCCTTCTCATTCGGGTCCTTCGACACGCTCTCTTCTTCGGCTTCCAATGGGATTTCGCCCCCGTTGCCCGAGGTCTCGATCCCCGGCGTCAGCGACTGGGCCATCTCCACCGACGCGCTCGCGGCCTTGTCTACGTCCTGCGAGGAGCCGATCGCGACCGCGACGATGTCGTCGGTAGGAATCGAGAGCAGTCGTCCGCTGCCTCCGACGATCGCATTGCCACACGTTTTGGATGCGACGTCGGCGAGATAGAGGCGGTCGTCGGTTTCGGTGACGTAGAGACCTTCAAGCGCCTCCTTCGGCCCGTCCGTTTCGCGGATGACCGCCACGGGCTGAGCCTGAGGGTCTTCGAGGTTCCGGGTGGTCAGCGCGACGGTCGCGAAGAGCGGCATCGAGAACAGGACTGCAAGCCCGTACCAGACGAACCTGCCACCGGAGAGGTCGGCGGCACGCCAGAGCCCGAAGCCGACGATGAAGAAGACGGCGAGAGTGACGGCCAACCACTGCCGGCTGAGAATCGCCGCGGGGGCCGCCACGGCGACGACCGCGAGCAGGACGAGCAGGGCCTTCCCGTACGGGGTGAGTCTCAGGGCGGGAGGTCGCGGCTTGGGAGCCGGCGCCGGCGCCGGCTCGGGTTCCGGGGCCTGCTGGGCCGGATTCTGCTGCGGAGCGCCGAACGTGAGCGTGACGTCGCCCGTCGCGTGCTTGCGATTGACGGTCGCTTCCAGCCGAGCGAGAAGGTGCGCGGCGACAGTGCGGAGCCGGCGCTTGAGGGCAGCGCTTCGCGTCTTTGCCTTTTCTGCCTCGCGGCGCCGCCCGGCCTCCTCCTCTCGACGAGCTCGGGCTGCCTCCCGCTGCCTGTTTGCCTCGCGATTGTGCTCTTCTTCGACTCGACGGCGCCTCTTCGAGCGAGATTCGGCTTCTTTGCCCATGAATAGGACCCATTGCACGCCGGCTGCGAGCAACAAGGCCACGCCGAAAGCCGCCAGGCCACAGATCCACCCCACGCGCGGATCCTTGGCCGCGAGATCGCCGAGGATCCACCCAACGCCCCCGACGAGGATGGCAACCACGACCGCGACAGCAATCCACCGCCGCCGAAATGGAAGCCCGCCGCCTTTCGCGCGAAACGCGCTCGCCCCTCTCTTTTCAATCGGTTCTCCCTCCGTGCGCGTCGGCATCGCCTCCCAGTCGAGCTCGATCAGGCCGCCGACATGGGTGGCCCAGAGCATCAGCCCTACCGCGAGCAGCAGCGCCTCGGTGGCAATCGCCCGATCCTGCGGCGTCCTATCGCCTGCGAGCCAGATCGTCGCGATCGCCGCCGCCGCGACGATCACGATCACGCCGTTGCTCATCCCAGGCGTCGCACGCCCGCCGCGGTCGATCAGGTAGACCGCAAGCGTCGCGAGCGCACCGCAGAAGCCGAAGAGGAGCAGGATCTCGGCCCCGATCGTCACCGCTTCGCCCTTTGGGAAGACGCTGACGATCTGCTCGGCGGGCAACTGGAGGGCGGTGAAGCGCGCCCAGACCACGGCGCTGCCCGCGAAGGCGGCGAACGCGGCCAGGCCGCCGGCCGTGAGAAGCCCCGCCAGGACTTTGTCCCCGAGCGTCTTCAGCAGGCCGATCCACGGCGACTCGGGCGGCTTCGCCGCTCCGCCGTCCCCGTTCGGTTTCCCAACGTCCGTTTTCTCGTCGTCCGCCATTCCCGGCCTCCCGACCCGGGTCATTGACGGAGACGAACCTACTCACTCGGCTTTTCCACTGTCAAGGAAAAACAGAGCGGTTCACTACTGCTACTTAATTTTGCTCGGCGTTCTTACTGACTCTTCAGCGGATTTGTCGTAGCGCTTGAACGGCTTGCAGCTACTGTAAGTCCCGGACCGCACCGAGCTCTCGAACTCTTCGATCAGCTCCAGCAACTCACGACACTCCCACGCTCGGCCCCACTTTCGCTCGTTGAGCGGATGAACGATCCCCGCCGTCTCCATCTGAATGAGCGCGTTGCGCGCCGCCTCGCCGGACCGGCCGATCAGGCGACTTGCGCCGGCGACGCTGACCACCGGCTGGGATGGAAGCTCGGCGATCAGCGGGCGCACCGCCGCGTCGGCACGCGGTCTACCCAATCGCCCCAACCAGTCCTCCTGAAGTTCGGCGATCTGAGTCTCGAACTGAGCATGCGCGATCGCCGCCTGGGCGATCGGCGCCAGGTCGTCTCGAGCAACGAACCGGCAGAGATCCTCGAGCAGCGGCTCGACCTGCTCTGGCGGTGGCGGAATGTAATCTGCGCCGACGGGCGTGTAGGGATTGGTCCCGATCCAGTTCTGCCGCTCGCGTATGACGCCTGCGATCCGTCGATCGGAAGTACGACGCATGAGGGTCCGGTGGATGTCCTTGAGATCCACCACCGAAATCGGCCCCCCGGCCGCGCCGAGCTCGGTCGCTCGGCGCATCGCTTCGACATTGCCGAGGATCTCGAGTGCCCTGGCGTCGCGGCTCGAACCCGGCCTTTCCTTGCAGAGCTCCGAGGCTTTTGCCAGGTTAAGCGGTTAACCTTGCAAAGCGTGGGGAGCTCCGCAATGGTCGAGCTCAGCGGATCTTGTCGTAGAGGCTGAAGATCGGCAGGTACATCGCGATCACTATGAAGCCGACGACGCCGCCGACGAAGACGATCATCAGCGGCTCGATCAGCGAGGTGAGGGCTTTCACCTTGGCGTCGACCTCGGTCTCGTAGAAGTCGGCGATCTTGGTCAGCATGTGTTCGAGCTGGCCGGTCTCCTCGCCGACCGCGACCATGTGGGCGACCATCGGCGGGAAGATCTCGTGGCGCTCGATCGGCGCCGCCAGCGAGCCGCCGCGCTTGGCCGAGGCGTAGACGTCGTCCATCGCCTGCTCGAGCACGATGTTGCCCGCCGTCTCCCCCGTCAGCTTGATCGCCTGCAGCATCGGCACGCCGGCCGAGACCGCGCCGGAGAAGGTGCGCGACCAGCGGGCCAGGGCGACCTTCTGGATCACGTCGCCGACCTTCGCCGGCAGCCGCAGCACGAAGCGGTCCCACACTTCCTTGCCGCTCTTGCCGCGCTTCCAGCGGAAGAAGAGGACGAAGGCGGCGACGATCGCCGGGATCAGGATGAACCAGTAGCCGGTGATCGCGTCCGAGGCGGCGACGCAGATCTGCGTCGGCAGCGGCAGTTCCGCCTTTTCGCCCGGGTTTTCTTCCGCGATCTGTTCGAAGATGCCGACGAAGACCGGGATCACGAAGGCGACGACGGCGACCAGCACGACCATCGCGAAACCGAAGATCAGCGCCGGGTACATCAGCGCCGATTTGACCTGGCGGCGCAGCCCGTCGGTTTTCTCCACCTGGAAGGCGACGCGGTCCAGGGCGTCCTCCAGCCGCCCCGATTCCTCGCCCGAGCGGACCATCGCCCGGTAGAGGCGATCGAACACTTCGGGGTGGCGCTCCATCGCTTTCGAGAGCGTGCTGCCGGCCTCGATGTCGGCGCGCACGCCGGCGGTCGCCTCCTTGATCCGTTCGTCCTGCGTCTGCTCCTCCAGCGTGTGCAGGGTGCGCAGCATCGGCATCCCCGAGGCGACCAGGGTGGCGAACTGGCGCGAGAAGATCGCCAGCTCGCGCATGTCGACGCCTTTCCAGGTCTGCCACAGCTGCTCGACCTTGAACGGCGCCTTCTTCTCGCTGACGTCGAGGACGATCAGGCCGCGCTGGCGCAGCTGCTCGCTGACCGCGGCCTTCGACTCGGCTTCGAGCTCGCCGGCCGTCGCCGCGCCGGCGACGTCCATCGCGCGGAAGGCGAAGGTGCTCGCGCCCGCCACCGGCTAAGCCCCCGGCCCGAGCGGCGTCTGTGCGAAAACGCATTCCATTGCCATCTAGCTCGGCAGATTCGGGCTCGGGCTTGAGCGGCGGGTGGACGAGTGCTGCCTGCTGCCGTTTCCGCGAGGTCGACGGGATCTGCTCACGTAGACAAAGCGTCTATCCTCAGAAAGATGCAGGCTGGGGGTCAATCGCACAGTCGCGGTCCGAGGGCTTTGGCCTCGGATCAAGAAGCGTTGCTACGGATATTGGCCAGGCACAACGTTCGACTGGTTGTGATCGGCGGCGTCGGCGCCCAGTTCCACGGCTGGAATAGCGCAACCGTGGATCTAGACATCGCCATCGACAGGGGCGACGAGAATGTCGCGCGTTTCAACCGGGCATTGGCTGAGATGGAGGCAGGCCAACCCGAATATGGTCAATTCGGAACCGCTTTCAACACGAAGTATGGCCGCCTCGAGATCGTGCGAAAGGCCGATGGAATCGGTGAATACGATGATTGGCTTCGCAATGCCACCGAGAAAGACCTGGATGACCTGGTAATCGTCGTAGCGGACGCGAAAGACATCCTCGCCTCCAAGGAAGCCGCTGGCCGCGACAAGGATGTGGCCGTCATCGGCCAGATGCGGAAGGAGCTCGAAACGCCGACCGACGATTGACTAACCCGCTGCTGTTTGACGTAGGAGCGCCCGTAGGCCCGGGGCATAAGCACGATCGACGTCACTTCCCGATGCTTCGGTGAGCCGCAACAAATCACGCGGACTCGCGACCTCGAGTCGGCGGCCGCCGACTGCAACTTCGACCGCATCCCGGCGCAGGTCGGGATAACCGCCAGCACCGACCAAGCGATCGGCAACGATGAGCTCGCCCGCGGGCAGGATCCATCGCCAGCGTCTGTTTTCCTCGTTTAAGCGTTCCTCATCGTCGGTCGGCATCGCAGAACCCGTTTCGAGTTCACGCAGCAATGCGTCCCGATCGCCGGCAACGACTTCCACGGCATCGGGGTGGGGCCGTTGGGGAGCACCCTGAAGCGCCGCCGCCAGCGAGCCGATCACGATCATCGGCGTGCCGAGATCGATCGCGATCGCGATCGTTTCCAGGAGGCGCTCCACCTCCTTACTCCCGAGGAGTGACCTGAGCCGACCCTCCGGGTCAAGCGAAATCTGATCGCGGACAAGCTCGTCAAGGCTTCGATCTGCCTCCGTAAGGCTGACGACCAGATCAAGGCCCGCGGCGTCGATCACCGCCTCCAAGCTCTCAAGCGACGGCGACCGAGCTCCGCTCTCCCAGCGTGCGATCGTCGACCGCGGCTTGCCGCTTCGTGCCGCGAGCTGCTCTTGGCTGAGACCGGCTCGATCCCGAGCCATGCGGATCAGGTCTTTGCTTCTCATTGATCTACTGTAGCACTTTGGCTACTGTAGCCGTAGCTAAAGTGCTACGGTAGGCTGCTTATGCAACGGGCTTGCCGAGGGGGGGTGGTGTCGCGAGCACGGTATTTGCTGTGTGAGAGATACAGGAGAAGCCGTGGCGCGAACACAGAGGCACCGTCGATGCACTTGGTGATGAAGCGCAGCATCAGTGCCTCGTTTACGGCACTCCTCCAAACGTTAAGTGGAGAGCCGCTCGGGATCCGACCTCTTGGCCCCCGACGATGGGGCCGTGCTGGACTTATCCCCGAGCGAACGAGAGGTCACCGGATCCGGCAGCGGCCCTCCACCTGCCGGCAATTGTCGCACAAACGACGACAGAACGATTCGCCGCCGGCAGCGAGGAGACCGGCGTCGTCGGCATCGCCCGCTCGCGGGTGACCGCGGCCTCGCCTAGCTGCCCGTGTAGGCGGGCGGCGGGGCGGTGGACTCGGGGGGCGGCGCGCCCGGCGAGGCCGGCGGTTGGGCGGGTGGCGGTGCGGCGGACGGGGGCGGCGGCGCCTGCGCCCCCGCGGGAGCGCCCCCTCCCATCCCGCCGTTCCCCTGCAGCGCCGCCGGCGCCACCGGCGTCCCGCCGAGCAGCCGTTTGAGCTCCTCCGGCACCGAGGCTCGCTGCTCGGCGAGGCTGCGGGTGATCGTCCCGGCGCGCACCAGGCGCGCCAGGTCGGCGTCCATCGTCTGCATGCCGACCGCGCCCGAGGTCTGCACCGCGGCGTATATCTGGTGCGTCTTCCCCTCCCTGATCAGGTTGCGGATCGCCGGCGTCGGCACCAGCACCTCGCAGGCGACGACGCGGCCCATCCCGTCGGCGGTCGGCAGCAGCTGCTGGGTGACGATCCCCTGCAGGGCGATCGAGAGCTGCGTCCGCACCTGCCCCTGCTGCTCGGGCGGGAAGACGTCGATGATCCGGTCGACGGTCTGCGCGGTCGACTGCGTGTGCAGGGTGGCGAACACGAGGTGGCCGGTCTCGGCCGCGGTCAGCGCGGTGGAGATCGTCTCCAGGTCGCGCATCTCGCCGACGAGGATGACGTCGGGGTCCTCTCGCAGGGCGGCCCGCAGGCCGAGCGAGAAGTCCTCCGCGTCCGCCCCGACCTCGCGCTGGTTGACGATCGAGCGCTTGTGCTGGTGCAGGAACTCGATCGGGTCCTCGATCGTCAGGATGTGGTCCTGGTTGGCTTCGTTGATCACGTCGATCATCGCCGCCAGGGTCGTGCTCTTGCCCGAGCCGGTCGGCCCGGTCACCAGCACGAAGCCGCGCGGTTTTTCGCACAGGTCGCGCAGCACCTGCGGCACCTTCAGCGAGTCCAGCGAAGGGATGTCCTGCGGCACCAGGCGGAACGCCGCGCTGACCGCGCCGCGCTGGAAGAAGCAGTTGACGCGGAAGCGGGCGACGCCGGGGATCGCGTAGGCGAAGTCGAGCTGTTTGTGGTTCTCGAAGCGCTTGCGCTGGTCGTCGTTGAGGATCGAGTAGACGATCTCGCGCGTCTCCTGGCCGGAGAGCACGTCGAATCCCTCCATCGGCGCGATCTTGCCCTTCTCGCGCATGCAGGGCGGCACCCCCGGCGTGACGTGCACGTCGGAAGCCCTGGTCTCGACCATGCGGCGCAGGACCTCTGAGAAATCGACGGCCATGGGGTCTAGATCGGCCTCCCCGGCCGATTCCTGAAGTCCGGGAGCGGGGCGCCCGCCGATCCTGCTGCATTGTCCCCACGATCGGGTGGAAAATGCAGCAAGATCTGCCGGGAGAGGCGGAGCGCCTCAGGCGGTGACACGGACGACCTCCTCCAGGCTCGTGAGGCCGGCGCGGACCTTCTGCAGGCCGTCCTCGCGCAGGGTCAGCATGCCCTCCTCGCGCGCCACCGTGGCGATGTCGGCCTCCGAGGCGTGGTCGACCGCCATCTCCTTGATCCGCTCGCTCAGCTTCATCACCGAGTAGAGCCCGACCCGGCCGCGGTAGCCGCTCGTGTTGCAGCGGCTGCAGCCGACCGGCTCGTAGGCCTCCAGGTCGCCGCCCACCCGCAGGTCGGCTTCCGCCAGCACCTGCGGCGAGACGATCGTGCGCCGCTTGCAGTGCGAGCAGAGCTTGCGCGCCAGCCGCTGGGCGACGACGCAGTCGACGGCGGAGGCGATCAGGAAGGCCTCGATCCCCATCTTGGTCAGGCGCGTGATCGCGCCCGGCGCGTCGTTGGTGTGCAGCGTGGTCAGCATCATGTGGCCGGTCAGCGCCGCCTCGACCGCGATTCGCGCCGTCTCGCCGTCGCGGATCTCGCCGACCATCACGATGTCGGGGTCGGCGCGCAGGATCGAGCGCAGCCCGGTGGCGAAGTCGAGCCCGGCTTTGCGGTTGACGTTGATCTGGTTGATCCCCTCGAGCCGGTACTCGACCGGGTCCTCGATCGTGATGATGTTCTTCTCCACCGCGTTCAGCTCGCCCAGCGCCGCGTAGAGCGTCGTCGACTTACCGGAGCCGGTCGGCCCGGTGACCAGCACCGCGCCGTAGGCCTGCTGGAAGGACTGCTCGAAGCGCGCCCGGCCGTCGCCGTCCATCCCCAGCTCGTCGAGCGAGCGCTGCGCGCTCTCCTTGTCGAGGATGCGGATCGTCGCCCCCTCGCCGCGCTGCGTCGGCAGCGTGGTGACGCGCAGGTCGACGCGGCGGTCTTCGATCGTCACCCCGACGCGGCCGTCCTGCGGCACGCGCTTCTCGGCGATGTTGAGGTCGCTCATGATCTTCACCCGGGAGACGACCGCGTTGACCATCCGCTTCGGCACGTGCGCGGCCTCGCGCAGCACGCCGTCGACGCGGAAGCGCACCCGCATCTCCCCCTCGCCGGGCTCGAAGTGCACGTCGGAGGCGCCCTCCCCCACCGCCTGGCCGAGGATGCTGTAGACGAGCTTGATCACCGGCGCGTCCTCGGCGCTGACTTCCATGTCGGCGACCTCGGCGAGCTCGGTCTCCTCTTCGCCGTCGGCCTCGCCTTCGGTGACCGCCTCGCTGACCGCGCTCTGCAGCGTGTTGAGGCGGCCGATCAGCGACTCGATGTCCTCCTCGGCGGCGACCGCGACGCGGCAGTCGAGCGCCGTCGCGATCTGGATGTCGTCGACCGCGAGCACGTTGGTCGGGTCGGCCATCGCCACCAGCAGCGTCTCCTTGTCGGCGAAGCCGATCGGCAGCGCGCGGTAGCGGCGCGCCGTGTTGACCGAGATCAGGTTGGCCGCCGCCATGTCCACCTGGTAGGTGGAGAGGTCGACGTGGTCGAGCCCGTAGCGCTCGGCGACCGCGCGCGAGAGCTGGTCGGCGGTGATCGCGCCCTGCTCGATCAACAGCCGCTCCGGCGGGCGGCCGGCGGTGCGCGAGGCCTCGATCGCCTGGCGGGCGACGTCGTCGCCGACGTAGCCGAGGTCGACCAGCACGTCGGTGACGAAGCCGCTGTGGCGGCCCCGCTGCAGCGGCGGGGTGAGGCCGGGCGTGCCGCCCGCCGCCGGGTCGATCGCCGGCGCGGTCGAGTCGCCGGAGTCGGGGACGGGACGCAGGTGGCTCGGGGGGTCCCGCGGGTCCACGCTCAGCTCCCACTCCCGCTCACGGGTGGTAGTCGAGCGTGCGCCCCTTGTAGCCGGCGTCGATCACGGCCTGGGCGACGCTCTGCGGGCTCTGGAAGCCGTAGCTGACCGAGGCGGTCGGGACCGACCTGTCGAGGTGCTTGGGGGTGACGACGACGAGCGCCGGCACGCGGTCGACGCCGACGCCCTCGGTGATCGCGGCGTAGCGGGCGATCCGCCTGGCGGGGACGATGAAGACCTTGGCGTCGCGGAAGCCGGAGACGCCGCGGGTGGCGACCTTGACCCGCCGGTCGTCGATGCCGCCGTCGTGGACGAAGAGCAGGACCAGCGTCTGGTTCGCCCTCCAGGCGCGCAGCACCGGCTTGGGCAGCGGCGGCGCGGCGATCCCGGTCGGGGCGGCGCCGGAGAGGGCGGCGCCGAGCGCTTCGGCGCCGGCGGCTTCGGTCGCCGCTTCGACGGCGCCTTCGACCGCTTCGCCGGGCGTCGCCCCGGTGGCGGTGCCGCTGGCGCCCGTGCCGGCGACGGCGACCGTCGCTTCGGTCGTCGCTTCGCCGCCCGCCGGTTCTTCTTCTTCGCCCCCGCCCGAGGACATGAGGAAGATCGCGACGGCGACCAGCAGCACGCCGACCACGCCGAGCTGCACCAGAGGGTTGCTGTTGAGGGCCTCTCTCATACGTTCGCTTACAAGTTCGACAGATCGGCCGCGAGGCTTGAGCGCGCCCCGCGCGGGCGCGCTCCCACGCACGATCCCGCCCAAACCCCCGCGCGGCCCGCGCGGGCCGCACCCCCAGGCACGATCCCGCCTCCCCCACCGAGCGCCGTGGAGGTTTGTGTCGCTATGCGGCCCCACGTCTGCCGCACCCGCGTGTTCCCTTAGAAGGATTTTCCATGCCATAATCGACCTGTGGCTGCAGGAGGCGTTACGGAGGGGGAGTTCCGAGCGCGGGCGGGTGCGTTGACCCTGCTCTTCCTCGCGAGCGCGATGGAGCGCGAGAAGCTGCTGGGGATGCTCGAGTCCTCGCTCGAAGGCGACCCGCCGCCGCTGCTCCCCGACGAGGAGGACCTCGAGCTAGAGGAGGAGCTCGACGACGAGGAGCTCGACGAGGACGAGGACAAGGACGAGGACGGGGAGGACGTCCTCGACGAGTACGAGCTGGCGCGCGAGATGGCGCTGCACCCCGAGGTCGCCGAGCCGCTCAAGATGACCGGCAAGGGCGAGGACATGCTCTTCGTCTGCGGGGCGATCGAACGCTGGCTCTCCCACCGCCCGCAGGGGCCGCTGGAGCTGGGGCTGGCGGGCGCGCAGATGCTGATGCCGATGGTGCTCTCGTGGTCGGCGACGCTGACCCACGCCCTGGCCCAGGGGCCGCTGAGCCTGGAGGAGCTACAGCGGGCGCTCGGCGCGGTGCTGGAGCCCGAGGCGGTCGAAACCCAGCTCGAGGCGATGGTCAACTCCGGCCAGGCCGAGGCCCTGTACGGGACCGGGCGCCGGCCCGGCTACGCGCTCAGCGACTGGGGGCGGGAGGCGATCACGCCGATCGTCGCCGCGGTGCGCTTCGAGCAGCGCTACCCGGAGGACGACGTGCTCGACCCCGACGTCTTCGACGTCGAGGCCGCCTTCCAGATGGCGCTGCCGCTGATCCGCGTGCCGGACGGGCTGACCGGCGCCTGCCGGGCCGGCGTGCGCCTGCCCGGCGCCGAAGCCGAGGACCTGATCGCCGGCGCGACCGTCGAGGTCGCCGACGGCCGCGTCGCCTCCTCCTCCCCGCTGCTCGACCGCGAGCCCGAGACCTGGGTCACCGGCACGGCCCACGACTGGTGCGAGACGGTGGTCGACCCCGGCGAGGCGATGCTCGAGCTGGGCGGCGACGTGGAGCTCGCCGCCGGCCTGGTCGAGGCGCTGCACGAACGCCTCTTCGGCGCCGAGCCCGCCGGGCCGCCGCGGCTGCGGCTGCCCTGAGCTCAGGGCCGGGCGATCGTCGCCCGGAAGGAGGCCGGGCCGGCGGTGGAGCGGACCTCGAGGCGCAGGGCGGCGTGGCCGCAGTTGGAGTAGGAGAGCCGGGCGGCTCCTTCGGGGCCGGTGGCGGCGCGGGCGAGGACGCGGCCGTGTTCGGGGTCGCGCAGCGCGAGCGCGAGGCCGGCGCCCTCCGGGGCCTGCAGCGAGACGGTGATGGCCCCGTCCAGCGGCGTGCGGACGAGGCGCGAGGCGACCGGCGGCGGGCCGCCCAGCGCCTGGCCGGCGCCGACCCCCACCGGCCCCGCGCGCACGCCCGCCGCAGCCTCCCCCGGGGCGGGCGGCGCCCCGACCGCGGCCCCCCAGCTCCTCTCCACCGGGCCGGCCCAGGGCCGGGCGACGTCGGCGTGGATCTTCGCTAGCGCGGCCGCGGTCGGGCGCAGCAGCGGCGTGTACTGCCAGCCGACCCGGTCGTCGGGCCGGTTGAGCCGCGCGTAGGACTGGGCGAAGGCCTCCTCGGGGTCCTGCCAGTAGTGGGCGCCCTGGTCGCCGGGGTGGAGGCGGCCGCGGCGGGTGAGCTGGCAGACCCGCTCGTAGGTCGCCCAGCGCGGGGTCCCGGCCTCGATCGCCGGCAGCGCCGCGCCGGGGCGCGTGTTGGCGACGTGGTGGCCGTACTCGTGGGCGATCGCGAAGTCGCGCGGCACCCCGTCGACCGGGCGGTCGACGCCAGAGACGACCATTTCGTCGACCGACGGGAAGTAGCAGGCGAGCACTTCGGCGCCGCAGGCTTCGCCCAGCTCCTCGGGGGTGGCGACGAAGACGCTCAGCCGGGCCATCTCCGGGCCGTGGTCGAGCGAGCGCAGGACCGCCGCGACCGATTCGACCTCGGCCGGGCCGTAGCGGTCGGAGGCGACGCGGAACTCGCTCGCGGCCGAGGCGTAGCGGCGCGCCGTCCGGCGCACCATCGAGCGCAGCGCGGCCGGGTGGAGCTCGACCGCCGAGTCGGAGGCGCGCAGCGGCCGCCCGGCGCCTTCGAGCGCGTCGCGCAGCGGCTCGCGGGTCGCCGCCGCGGCGCTCGCCGGCGCCGGCAGGGCGAGGGCGGTCGCGCCCAGTGAGAGGGTGGCGAGGAGTCGTGCTGTCCGATGTCTGCGCACACTGTGGCATCGGACGCACGGCGGGCGCCGGTCACGAACGGCTCACCCCATTGGACAGATGGCCGTGGCGGGAATCGCGCAGAGACGTATCGGGGTATTCCCGAAGCGGACCGGCCGCCGCGCCCCGGCGCATACCGATTGGGAGACGATTTGTTTCCCGACATGGCACAATGTTTTCCACCGTGTGGCGAGGCGAGCCCAGCGTGAGCGACGGAGGCGCGCGCGCCGGCGTGCATGCCCTGGCGCGCGCCGCCGACCCGATCAACCGCAGCATCCTCCGGGTCGCGCTCGACCGGCCGGTGCAGACCGGGCCCGACGACGTCTACGAAATCACGCCGAGCGGTCGCGAAGGGCTGTTCGTCGCCTTCACGATCGAGCGCTGGCTACAGAGCTTTCCGCGCGGGTCGCTCGAGTTCGACGGCGAGGAGGCCCAGGCGGCGGTCGCCGGGCTGGGCTTCGGCTGGGCCACCGGGGTGATCCACGCGCTCGCCCGCGAGCCGCGCACCTTTAGCGAGCTGCGCCGGGCGACCGGGCTCGGCAGGCGGGCGCTGAGGCGCCTGCTGGCGACGATGAGCGAGGCCGGCCAGGTCGAGGTCCACGCCGGAACCACCCGCCGCGGCCCGCTCTACTCCGCCACGGACTGGCTGCGCGCGGGCGTCGCGCCGCTCGCCGCGGCGGCGCGGGTCGAGCGGCGCCTGGAGGAGGACGAGTCGCCGCCGATCGACGCGCTCGACGTCGAAGCCGCCTTCATGCTCGCGCTGCCGCTGCTCAAGCTGCCGGCCGAGGTCTCGGGGAGCTGCCGGCTCGGCGTGAGGCTCGAGGAGGACCTGCCGGCGCCGGTCCCCGACGCGGCGCCCGACCTGACCGGGGTCGTCGCGCGCATCGACAGGGGGCGCGTGATCGCCTGCGAGCCGGCCCTCGACCAGCGCGCCGACGCCCGCGCGGTCGCCACGGCGAGCGACTGGCTCGACACCGTGATCGAGCCCGACGCCAAGCGCGTGCGCACCAGCGGCGACCGCCGCCTCGCCGCCCTGCTGCTGCACCGCCTGCACGAGACGCTGTTCGGCGTGATGACGCGGTCCTGAGGCCGCGCGCTCAGCCGAATCGATCCGCGTTGCGGATCGCCTGTACCTGGCGCCTGCTCCACCACTCCTGGAGCTCGTCGAGCTCGACCGGGAGCATCTCGTCGACCTCGACGTCGCTCAGATCGCCCATCGTCCGGTAGAGATGCGTGACCGGCTCGCTGCTGCGGTCGATCCCGTAGCGCCTCATGTAGAGCTCGATGCCCTCCTCGACCGACACCGCGCCGTATTCGTCGATCGCCCTGACGTCGAAGTAATCCCTCATTTCCCCCCGCTCCGCCATGACCTTCAGCTTCATCGCCATCAGGTCCCGCAGGCTCGCCACCCTCAACCCCGCGACCGCGACCGGCTCGGCGAGCAGCACGAGCGTCGAGGCGTCGAAGAACCCGAGCCGCGTGCCGCCGAACAGCCCCTTCAGGGTCCCCGCGGCCCGATGCGTCACGGCGAAGTCACCGAGAGCGGCGAGCAGACCCTCGAGCGCGCGCAGATCCACGGCCCCGTGGAAGAAGAGGTCGAGGTCACGGCTTTCGCGGTGGTTGAGGTGAACCGCCACCGCCGTCCCGCCGCCGAGATACAGCGCCGGCGGAAGGCGCGGGGCAAGCGTCTCCCAGGTCGCCGCGGTGTCTCCGGGGAGGACGCGGCGAAGGTCGGCGGGCAGATCGGTCATCCCGCGGAGGCCGCCAGATTGAGCGCCAGCCGCCGCGTCTTGGGATCGAGCCCGCGCGCTCCGGCCGCTTGCCGCCAGTCCCCCGGCGCGAGCGCCCGCGCGCCCCAGGCAAGCCCCTGCAGGTCCATCTCGCGGAGCAGGCGGCGAGCGATGTAGGGGCCGGCGCGGCGGACGTCGAGCTGGCTCTCGGCGGTGTTCCAGAAGAGGTGTCGCAGACGAGCGGGCACCCGTGCGTCGCGGGCCGCGGCCCGCCTCGCGGGCGGCCTCTCGACAGCCGCCAGGGTGGGGTCGAGCGACGCCCAGCGGGGATGGCGGACATTTGCCTGCCAGACGCCCAGCCGCCGCGCCCGGCCATCGGCGAGCACCGACTCCGACCGGGAGACCAGGCCCTTGCGGTCGAGGGACTCCAGCGCGCGGGCCGCGGCGGTCGGCGACAGCGCGCCGCGCCGCGCCACGGCTCGGGTCGAGCTGAGGCCGAAGGGAGCGCTGCGCAGAGCCGCCAGGACGACGAGCTCCGAGCGCGAAAATCCCTCCACGGCCGGCGCGGCGCCGAGCGCCTCCCGCAGCCGCCGGACCGCGCCGCGGTCGAAGCGGAAGCGACCGTTGGGCTGGCGGCCGTCGACGTCCAGGCGCTCCGCGGCGCGCACCACTCGCGGCACCGACGTGCCGAGCTCACGCGCGAGATCCGCCGCGGACCAAGTGTCCATATCGTTAATTGTAGCGCGGCCGCGACCTCGCGCTCGAAGCGGGCCGCCGCATGCCGCGGGGCCAGACCGCTCAGGACCTCGGGCACGCGCACCCCGGCGGTTCCCAAACGGCTCCCGTTCATGACACAATCGTCACCCAAGTGGCGGCCGGGAGCGAAGGCATCGAGGCGAGCGCCTACAGGGCGCGGGCGGGCGCGCTGACGCTGAGCTACCTGACCAGCGGTCTGGGGCGCGACACGCTGCGCTCGGTCTTGGCGCAGGCGGCCACCGACATCGACCTGGTCGAGGACGAGGACCTGGTCGAACCCAGCCAGGAGGAGAGCGTCGACGAGGTCTTCGCCGATCGCTACCTGGTCGAACCGGCCAACCCGGCCGACGACCCCGACGACCCGGAGACGAAGATGCAGCCGGCGCCCGCGGGGCGCGAGGTCCCCTTCGTCGCGGCCGCCCTGCAGCGCTGGCTGGAGGCGTCCCCGGCCGGGGCGATCGAACTCGGACAGGGCATGGGCGACGCAATCTGGCCGCTGCTCGCCGGCTGGACCTCGACGGTCGTGCACGCGCTGGCCCGCGGCCCGAGGACGCTCACCGAGATATTCGAGGAGGTCGCGGTGCTCACCTGGGAAGGGGTCGACGCGCGCGTCGAGCTGCTGGAGGAGTCGGGGATGGCGCGCGCGCTGCCCGCCGGGCCGGGCGAGGAGCCGCGCTTCGAGGCGACCGACTGGCTGCGCCTCGGGATCGCCCCGCTCGCCGCCGCGGCACGGATGGAGCTGCGCCACCCGCTCGCCGACATGGCGCCGATCGCCGCCGCCGACGCAGAGGCGGCGCTGCGGCTGACCCTGCCGCTGCTGCGGATCAGGTCAGGCCTCTCCGGCGCCTGCTCGCTGGAGGTCGAGCTCGACGAGGGCGTCGTCGGCGGACGGGTCGGGATGACCGCGCGGATCGAGGACGGTGAGGTCGTCGCCTGCGAGCCGGGGCTCGACTCCGGCGCCGACGCCTGGGTGCGGGGCCCGACCGCCGGCTGGCTCGACGCCGTGATCGACCGCGACCAGCGCCTGCTGGACAGCGGCGGCGACTGGCGCCTGCCCCGCGACCTGCTCGGCGGCCTGCACGAGGCGCTGTTCGGCTGGATGTGAGCGACGGAAGCCTCGCGTCGTCCTCAGCCGGAGAGCGCCCAGAGCAGCAGCGCCGCGGGAACGAGATTCGCCGAGCCTCCGAGCTCGAGCTCGTCGCGGGTCGCCACGAGCGACGGGCGCCCGGGGAGGGCCAGGGCGATGGCGTTCTCCACCTCGGCGTGCGGATTGCGGGGCAGACCCACCCGACCGGCGACGATCGTCTGCAGCAGCGGATCGCCGAAGTAGACCTTCTTGTCCTTCGCCACGTCGCCGCTGCCGGAGTCGCGCTTCCAGAAGTACAGGACCAGGGCGAAGTAGTTGACGGCGACCAGCTCGACGTAGCTCTGCACGGTCCGGGGATCGGCGTGAGCGCCGGCGCCGCGACATTAGCATTTGACTCCACATAAACGCGGTATATATACGCACTACCCCGCCGAGCAGCGTTCGGCGATCTCCGGCAGCGGCGCCTTCTCGCCCTCGCGACAAGGACACGACGAACCTTTCGCACTCGAACTTGGCGCTACCGCGTCGAGTCGCCGTCGCATCCGCCTGACATTTCGAGAACTTCCGGCGTCGCACCGCCACGGTCAACCCTCGTGGTGCCTGCCGCGCCCATGCGCTTTGCGCCGGTGTTGTTGACGCCAGTCGGGACCGAAGACGAAGACCAAGCCGATCGAGGTCACCGCGACGGCGATCAGGAAGGCAAAGTCCGGACCCGGATTGATGAGAGCGATCAACAGCGTCGCGACCACGCCGGCCACCACAGCGACTCCCGTTTCCGAAGTGACAAGACGTTTCATATCTCAGATATTAGCTGAACCAAAAGCGAAAGGCCGTATATGAACAGACCGGCGCGGAAACCGAGGCCGCTTGCCTTCCGGCTGATCCGGTCCCGGTGAGCCGAAGGAACTTCCGAGTAGATCAAATCCGTGAGGCTTCCAGCGGCCCCGGCCATGGCAAACGGGAATCCAAGCCCAATGCTCGTAGGCCACGGGCTCTGGACGTGCGGGAATACAGATCCGACGAGCAGCCAAGCCCCAATCAGCACCATGGCCCGACGCTGACAGGAAGCGACGCGCGTGTGGCGCGCCAAATGTCAAATTTCAGCGTCGATATATGTGCGTGAGCCGCATCGCGGTCGCGTCGTCGCTGTGAGGATCATCTGGCCGAAAGAGCACGAGCCAAACACGTGGAGATTCGCTTGGGGACCGACCTGCACGGCCGCTGAAACCGAGGCGCCGTAAAGGACGCTTGGAGGTTGAGGAGAAGATTTCGTTCCAGAGAATCGGCGAAGAGGTAGCCATCCTGTGGAACTGGTGATCACGAGTTTTGACTATTGATTCTGGCCACCCTGGCGATATGCTTAGAAGGATCGCGTGGGCGGGTGCCCCGCGAACAGCGAAAGGAAGGGCCGAAGATGCGATACGACGACAAGACCTGGGACTGACCGGATTGGCTAGCGCCCGGTAGATGATTTTCAGCATCATCGGCCCCCCGCCTCCGCGGGGGGCTTTTTGTTGCGCGGCCAGCAGGACGCGTCGTCTGAGTTGCGCTCCTCGCCTATTCCGGGGTGGCCGGCCTGGGTGAGGCGGACGCCCACCCTGTGGCGGCCGCGGGGCAGGGTGCCGCGCAGGCGGGTCAGGCGGAGGTTGACCGTGGCGCCGGGCAGGATCGTCTGCGGGGAGACGACGGCGCTCAGCGTGTGGCCGTGGCCGCTGATCCGCACCCGGCCGCCGATCGGGTCGATCGTGTTGCCGGCGTTCTTGACGGCGACCTGGTGTTCGCGATCTCCAACGCGGTCTGGCGACGCGCGAAGCGATCGGGCCGCTGCTCTCGGTTGGCCTCACCGGATGGGGGTGCGCCGGCCGTCGCCGTGCTCGTCGCCGCAGCCCTCTACGAGCGCCGCCACGACCGGCAGCTGACGCTGCCGCCCGACGTCGCTCTAGCGCCGATCTCCGCCGCGGCGCATGCGGCGCTGGCGCTTTTCGCCTTGCAACTGACGCCAGTCGGGACCAAGGATGACGGCGAGGCCGACCGCGGCAACTCCGACCGCAATCAGAAAGGCGACGTCTGGACCCGGTCGGATCAACACCATGAGTGCGCTCGCGACGAGGGCGGATACTGCGGTTACCAGCGCTTCGGATGCGACAAGACGTTTCATGGCTTGGATAATAGCTGAACGAGCAGCGCAAGACCGTAGATCGATGGCCCAAATCGGAAGCCATAGACGCCGGCCTTCCGGCTGATCCTCTCCCGCCGAGCCGGCGAAGCTCCGAGAAGACCAGGTCCGCCAGGCTAGCGGCGGCGCCGGCCACCGCGAACGGGAACCCGAGGCCGATGTTGGTGGGCCAAGGGTTGTCCACCCGCGGAAGCACTTGGGCGACGAGGAACCAGAGGCCGATCGAAACCATGCGTCGACCGTGACGGGCGCCGGCGCGCGAGTGGCGCGCTGAATGTCAAATTTGCTCCACAAAGATGCACGCTGAGCGGGTCGGCGCCGCCCCAACGGGCGCCGACCCGCCTCCCATGTCTCAGCGCAAGCGTATGCCGCGGCGCAGGCCGCCCACCCGGTGGCCGGCCTGGGTGAGGCGGACGCCCACCCTGTAGCGGCCGCGGGGCAGGGTGCCGCGCAGGCGGGTGAGGCGGAGGTTGACCGTGGCGCCGGGCAGGATCGTCTGCGGGGAGACGACGGCGCTCAGCGTGTGGCCGTGGCCGCTGATCCGCACCCGGCCGGCGATCGGGTCGATCGTCGGGGGCCCGAGGGACCCTGAGATGGGTCGGGACATCGCGATACGCTCACAGCGAAAAGGAGATCGCGCTGGTTGGTCGCCTCAGGCCAGCTCGGCGACTCGCCGTGCCGTGATCCTGGCCGTGAGTTCCGAAGGCAACAGATCCACGCGGGCGAGCTCGTCGATCAAGCGGGTACGCAAGCTGGCGTCGTCGGAATCGCGGCCCTGAGCCCGTACCCTGCGGAGGGTCGCCAGCGTGGCCTCTGCGATCTCGCGCACTTCGTCGAGACCGACGATGCACAACTCCGCGGCGTGCACCTCGGCGCCGCCGGCGAGTCGCCTACGGTCGGATGCCAGAACCGTCAGTACCGTGGCGTCTTCGTCAAGAGCAAGGTTGGCGCGTGCCCAGGCCTCATGCCCGCGAGCCTGCTGGATGGTCCGCGTACCGATCTCGCCGTCGGAACTCTCTTCGGACTTGATCTCCCAGGCGATCGCCAGGCTCCCGTCGGCCAGCCATACCGAATCCGGATCGCCCTGGCCGCCCGGGTGACTCGTCTCGAATCCAAGCAGGCGCCCCAGCAACGTGACGCCCTCCTCCCATGGCGTGCTCTCCTCACCATCGAAACAACTGCGCAGCGCGTCGCCGCGACGCTTCAACCCGCTGCCGTGGAATCCAATCGACTGCAAGCATGCCTGGGCGCGCTCGACCACCCGCAGGTCCCTCGGCGCGGTTGCCCGTTTGTCGCGCTCCTCGCCGAGCTCCCCGTAGGCGAGCTCGGCGAACCAATGGACGCTACGACCAGTCGATGCCGCCCGGCCGAACAGGTCCCGGGACCGCGAGAGCATGTCCTCCATCTCGAAGCTGTGGTAGGCCAGCCAGGCAGCGGCCCCCGCCTGGTACAGCCACCAGGCGCGGTAAGGGGCGACCGCATCGCCCTCCAGCAGATCGGCAGCGCTGACAGCCTTCGCGAGCGCTCGCGGGTAGTCCCCATCCCACATCGCGTAGGTGAAGTCGATCTCGTTCGGAACGGCAGCCTCAAGCGCCCCCGCCGCCGGATCCTGCTTGCGCTCAGCGCCGTCTCGTAGGCGGCGGATCTCCTCCTCGGCGACCTGCCACTCCTCATCGCGCTCCAACAGCGACTCGAGCAGGTCGAGAAAATCGCCCGGCCCACGATCACGACTCTGCTCCAAGCCGAACCGGAGCTCACCTTGCATCTCGGGGTGCAGGAGCTCGCGCACCTCCCCGCGCGCGCAGAAGTCGTATGCCTCACGAGAGGTGACCAAGACCGCGCACCAATCGCCCTCCCCGCGCGTCGCCCGCCCCACACCCTGGGTGAAGCGCGTGCGCATCCGCTCGCTCAGCAGCGCGGTCGCGGAAAGTCGCTGATGCAAGAAGCGCTCGAGCAGGTTGACCGCGACGGGCAGACCATCCAACACGACAAGACGACAGGCATCGCCCGGCAGATCGATGCCGTCGTAGCGATTGGCAAGGATCAGCGCGACCGACTTCTCGTCGGTGAACGAATCGAGGCTCTCCTCGATGTCTGCCGCACCAAGAGTGGGCACGCCGTCCAGCGCCAGTCGCGTCCGGCGGTCCTCGCCGGCCTCCATCGTCGGCACCAGTACCAGCGCCCTGCCGGCCGCCTCGATCGCACCCGTGACCACCTCCCCCACCCCGTCCGCCGGCAGCGAGGCCGCGGGTAGAAGAAACAGTCGCCTGCCGGTCGAGTGACGTTCCACTTCCTCCGGGGCCGGGAGGCGCTTGATTCGGCGCACGCCGAAAATGCGCTCGAGCTCACCCCCGGACCCGAGGGTCGCCGACATGTAGACCCGCTGAGTCGCCCCGGCGAACTGCTCGTGATGGGCGGTCGCGGGCGCAAGAGGCTGCAGCACGATCTTCCCCCATGAGACGAGCAGGCTGCAGGCAGCCAACCCTCCGCCGACGTGGTCGTCCCAGGCAAACCATTCGTCGGTATCCCTGACCGCCCGCCCGACGATCTCACGCAAGGGGTCGGCCAGCGGCCACCAACGCGGTAGCGGCACCAGCTCGACGCCGCGCCGATCGGCGAACGCGGACTCGTCGTCGGTCAGCATGCCGGCGGTCGGGCGGTCGAGCACCGGGTCCAGGAGCGCGGCGATCTCGCGGTAGCCCTCCCGCATCTCGTGCCGGTCGATCGTGACGCTCCAGTGGCCGGCGACGTAGTCCTCGGCAGCGTGGGCGTCATCGAGGATCAGCGCCTGCGGAGCGGTGAAGCGGGGGTTGTAGTTGAACAGCGCCGCGTAGGTGCCGATCGCGATCACGTCGCCGCTCTGCCATCGATCGATCCCCTCGTACTCGGGCCGAAGGCAGACCTGCGCATCGATTCCGTAGAGCCTCGCCAGCGCGCCGACCTGGTGGACGAGCTGCCGCGTCGGACAGAGGTAGACCACGCGCTCCCCGAAAGCCCGGCGGCGCCACTCGGCGATCAACAGCCCGATCAGGGTCTTGCCGGTGCCCGTCGGCAGCTCCAGCGCCAGGTCGGACTCCTCCGCCGCCTCCTCGTAGCCCTCGAGGATGCGACCCTGGTGCTCCCAGAGAAAGGGAACGTCGGGGTCGCGCGGAAGGTCACGGAAGAGCGCGCGTGGCGAGTCGGCGGGCGCCGCTGCCCCTGAGACATGGCGGAAGCTCGCGCGGCGCCTGCCATTCATCGCGCAAGACTATCCGCTCTCATCAGTGGCCGAACGCGGCGCGACCGACTTCCCGCTGTGCCACCCGGTGGCCATCAAGAGGTCCCTTCGAAGCTCGCGTATGGCGGAGCGGCGGCGACCGCGGGCACCGTGAGCAGGAGGATCGTCAGATCCAGGAGTGGGGTCCATTTCCTGCAGTAGACGATGTCGAGGCTGCTCATATCGTCGAGCGAGGACTCGCGGCGTCGCGCGACCTGCCAGAGGCCGGTGATTCCGGGGGTGACCGCGTGACGGGCCCGCTGCAGCACGTCGAGTTCCTCGAATTCGCCACTCGACAGGGGCCGTGGCCCGACAAGGGACATCGTCCCGTCGAGCACGTTGAACAGCTGTGGCACCTCGTTGAGGCGAAGGCGCTCGAGCAACCTTCCGAGCGCAGTCGGGGAGCCGCGACGCTGAGTGCGCAACCGCGGCATCGGGAAAAGCACCGCGCCGAGTCCGGGCCGGTGCTCCCAGGTCAGAATTCGCTCGCCAGGGCTCTCGAGCTTCAGCAGAACCGCGACCGCAAAGAGGAAGGGCAGCGCCAACAGGCTGAGCGGCGCCGCCACCACCAGGTCCAGGGCCCGCTTGGCCACCTTGTCGACGTAGTTCAAGTACAGCGGGGGGACCCGCAGCAGCGGCGCCACCATGTCGTCCAGGGCATGGGTCGCCCCCTGAAAGAGCTCGGCGTTGGTGGGCACGACCTCCGTCACGAGATCAAGCGCGTGGCACTGATAAATCAGGGGCAGCCGCGTCTCCGGTGAGAGCGTCGGGTCGGCGATGATCACCCGGTCGACATCGAGGTCGGTGGCTATGCGCGCGAGCGCATCCGGCCCGCCGAGCCGACCGGGCTCCTCCAGCGTGGCGGCCGAGAGGTAGCCGACTATCTGCATCGGCCGCCGGCAGCCATTGCGGATCAACTCCGCCATCCTGGTAGGCCGCTCGGCGGCGATCAGCAGCGCTCGCGACTGCAGGCCGTTCCGCCTCACCCAGGCGCGGCTGACGCGATCGTAGATCCAGCGGAAAAGGAACGCGAGGCCGCTGGCGGCAGCCGCCGCCGCCAGCGCAAGCGGCAGGTTCAGCAGCGCGTACCCTCGCCCGATCACCCAAAGAGACAGCGCCACCGCCGCGAGCGCGGTGCTTTTGAGGATCTCCGGCAGGCGAGCTCGCTCCCGATCCGCCCGGTAGAGACCGAACAGAAGAAAGAACACGAGGGTGAGCGTCGCTGCGATGAAGGCGACCGCGAGCGAGGAGGAGCCGAACCCCTTGGAGCCGGCGAAGGCGACCGCGCCGAGCCGCTGAGCGATCGCTATGCCGGCGAAGACCGCTGCGAGGTCGAAGAACAGGAGGATCACGAAGCGCAGCGCGTCGCGCACCGCCTGGTGAACGTAGAACGAGCGCCAGCGCCGCCGCCCGCGCATCCGTGGGTCGAATACTGAGCCCGGCGGCGGTGCCTCCACCCGGGGCTCGCTCCTAGGCGATCGGTGACGCGGGTCGGGTCCTACCGATGCACGCTCCAGGAGCTCGCTGAGCGACTGCGGCTCGCCGAACCTCTCCGGCTCCCGCAACCGTGAGGCGGCGATCTCGCCCGGCCCGCCGCCACGGCGGGCCACCTCTTCGAAGAGGCGCTCCGCGAGATCCGGCCGCCCGCGCCAGCTGGCAGCACTCGCAACGCGCAGGAGGTCGTAGGGGCCGTCGGCGACAATCTCGACGATTGCATCCCAGACGTAGTCGGGCAACTGCGGGTTTGCCTCCGTGCCGCTCGCCCCACGGTCGACTCGCTCGACGACGGCGGGGTTTGCCGTAATACCGCCACTCCGGCTTCCGTGTGAAGCGGCGCGGGTTTCCAGAATCGCGCCGACACCATCCTGAAGCTCCGTGCAGTACTCGACCGCCGTCCGCCACTGCGCGTCGTCGAAATGACGGCCGTCAACCTCGCAGACCCGCCGCGCCATCAGCGCCAACTTGTCGACCCCGACCGGTCGAACCAACCCGGCCCGCGCGCAGTTGACACCCGACAGCGCAATCGCGCGGGCGGCGCCCAGCGCTTCGCCGGTGGTCGCCTCGAAGCGCGCGATCGCCCTGTCGGCAGAGGCAAGATAGGCGCCAAGGCGCTTCTTCCCACGCGGGAGTCCATACAGCTCCTGCGCCTTCAAGAGCGGCGCTCCGTTGAACTCAGCGCCAATCGGGACCTCCGCGGCGATCCCCAGCAGTTTGGTCGCCGCGCGGGCCGACGGGGTCCGTTCTTCGGCGAGCAGCTCAGCCCAGTGCTCCGCCGACAGGGTGGCGACGATCCGCGAGCGCGGATGAGCACGAAGCCACTTGCGGACAGCGAAGCCCTGGAGAGCCGAGAGCCTGTTCTCCAGGTCGTTGATGACGAGCACGTAGCGTCCTCGCCTACCCAGCAGCCAACGGTCCGCGAGTAGCTCGCCGAGCGCGTCGTCGCCGCCCGTCGGGTCATTTGGCAAGACGATCTTGCTGTCGGGAAACACCCGTCCGATCGCCTCAAATACGGCCCGCGTCTTGCCCGAGTTCGTCACCCCTTTGACGACGACGAAGCGCCTGCTCCGCAGAGCGGAGTCCAAGGCGTCGTCGTAGCGCTCGCGCTTAATGTACGGGGGGTCGCCTTTCGGAAAGCGCTTATGCGCCACAGCCGAGGCCTTCGCACCGACCTGCTGCGCCCTGAGCCTCGACCGAGGCCGCGGACTGAACTCGAGCAGGCTGTCCAGCCGCCGCCAGCGATCGATCGAACCGGCCGCGACGGCGGCTGCGATTACACCAACGACCATCGCAATCCGCCCGAGCGGCGACGGCACAAGAAAGACGAGTGCGAGCACGGCTCCGAGCGCCGTGCATATTGCCACCACCAGCGGCAACCGCTGATCCACCATGCGCCTCATCTCCATTGCCAGTCCCCGCTCCTCCCGGTCGCGACAAACTCGGGGTGAGCCTATCGGTACTAGCTCGTGGCTGCAATCAGATATTCACTCGCATGCCATGAACACCACCGGAACCGCCCTGCGGCGCTTCCGAGAGTCGGCCGACACCTTTACTTCGCCACCGTGAAAGCATTCGGCGCAGGGTGGTGATCAGCCGGTAGGCGACCGAGGAAGGAGGCGAGGAGCCGGGGAAAACGCGACCGCACCGCCGTTAGGCTGCGCCACGGCCGAGGCATCGGAGAGAATGACCCAGATGGAGAGCGCGGAGACGATCCCGGGCGGGCTGTCCGGCCAGATGGACCCGCTGCTGGCGCAACGACCAGGCGCCGAGTACCTGCGGGCGGACCTGCAGGTGCACACCCCGCTTGACGCGGCCTTCGAGCCCAGACCCGAGCCGACCGAGCCGGCTGCGCGCCGGGAGCTGGCCATCCGCTACCTGGCAAAGGCGAAGGAGCGCGGGATCGAGCTCGTCGGAATAACGGAGCACAACGACGTCTCCTGGATCGAGGAGCTGCGCGACGCGGCAGGCGAGCTCGAACTGCATCTCCTCCCGGGTTTCGAGGTCGAGAGCGCCGAGGGAGTCCACGTCCTCTGCCTCTTCGACCCTGACACCCCGCTCTCGCACCTCGAGGACACGCTGGTCCAGCTGGGCCTCACCGCCGCGAAGCGGCAGGCGAACCGCCTCGAGCTGCGGACCAAGCAACACTTCGCGGAGCTGCTCGACGCAGTGCAGACCGAGTGCGGCGGCATCTGCATAGCGGCCCACATCGAGACCGACAAGGGACTGCTGGCGGCGCTGCGGGGGGGCGCCCGCGTCGACGCGTGGAGGAAACCGGCGCTGCTGGCCGCGCAGATCTCAAAGCCGCCCGAGCAGATCACCAGCGGAAACGGCCGAATCATCCGCGGCGAGGACCCGATCTACGGCCGCGAGCGCCTGCCCGCGTACGTCCTCACCTCCGACTGCCGCTCGCTCGAGACGATCGGCGGTGTCTGCACCTGGATCAAGATGGACCGGGTCGGCGTCGAGGGGCTGCGGCAGGCGTTCCTCGACCCGCAGTCGCGAATCGCATACGAAGACCCCTCCGAGCTGCGCCGCGGCGCGCGCCTGCTCGCTGCGTCCTGGGAGAGCGACTTCCTCGACGGTGTGGGCTTTGGGCTCAACGCGGAGCTCAACTGCCTGATCGGCGGCAAGGGAACCGGCAAGTCGACCGCGATCGAGACGATCCGCTACGCGCTCGACGTCGGATACAGGATCGAGGAGGTCGAGCGCGCTGCCGATACGCTGCGCGCACACGCGTTTCGCTCGGGCTCGAAGGTCTCCATCGTGGTCGAAACGGCGACCCCCGCGCGTCGGTACCTGATCGAGCGCACGGCCCCGCATGCGCCGGTGGTGCGTGAGATGGACGGCGCCGCCCGACCGGAGCTCGATCCGCGCCAGCTGCTCAATCCCAGGATCTACGGACAAAAGGAGATCTTCGGCATCGCCCAAAACGAGGCGGCGAGGCTGGAGATGATCGATGGATTTGCGGAGATAGACCTGCGCGACGCCACGGGTCGGGAGCGCCAGATGCTGGCTCGTTGCGAGGAGAACGGAGCCCTGATCTCGCGCACCCTGCGACGACTGGAGGAGGCCGAAGTGAGCCTCGCGGAGCTGCCGAACCTGGAAGAGTGGAGGGAGCGCTTCCGCGCCGCCGGCTTCGAGGATCTCCTGGCGGAGCGGCGGCAGCTCGACGCCGAGGCGGCGACCATCCGGAGCATCACCGAGTCACTCGAGGGGCTGGGCGACGAAGCCGCCGGCCTGGGTGATGAGGCAAGAGCCCTCGCGGCGGCCGCCGAGGCCACCAGACCAAGCGCCGATGAGGGCGACGGTTCGCCCAACGCCGACCTGATCAACAGCGCCCAGGGCGTCCTCGAGCGCACGGCGCGCGAATTCGCGGAGGGCGCCGGCACCCTGCTCGACAAGCTGCGAGAGGCACGGTCGGAGTTGGAGAAGCTGCGCACCGAGTGGCAGCAGCGGCGCGATGGACGCCAGGCCGACTTCGACGCCGCGCTGCGCGAGCTACAGGGCAAGATGCCGGATGTGGACCCCGAGCGCTACCTCGAGGTCGAGCGGCGGATCGAGCGGCTGACGCCCCTGCGCGGCACCCTCGAGCAGTTACGGGCGCGGCTCGAGGACGCCCGCTCCGAACGCGCCACCCTGCTCGTCGACCTGGCTGAGGTTCGCGGCGAGAAGCACAGGGTCAGGCGGCGGGCCGCGGATCGGCTCAACGAGGCGCTGGAAGGCAACGTGCTGATCGAGATCGAACATCAGGGCGTCCGCGAGCCGTTCGTCGAGCGCCTCGCCGCCTACAAGACCAAGACCCGGCTGGAGGCGCTGCGCGACCTCGTCGGTCACAAGTCCTTCTCACCGGCCGCGTTCGCCGCCGCAACCCGCGAGCGCTCCCTGGCGGACAGCTTCGGCATGCCGGCCGGCCAGGCGGGCAACCTCGAGCGGGCGCTGGATGAGGAGGCGCTGCTGGAGCTGGAGCTCGCGGAGCTGCCCGACCGGGTGGCGGTCTCGCTGGACATCGCGGTCGGAGAAGAGGGCCGCGACTACCGGGGGCTCGACAGCCTCAGCCCAGGCCAGAAGAGCACGGCGATCCTGCTGCTCGTGATGCAGGAGAGCGAGGATCCGCTGCTGGTCGACCAACCTGAGGACGATCTGGACAACCGCTTCATCTACGACGACGTCGTCAAGCGCCTCAAGGCCGCCAAGCGGGAGCGCCAGTTCCTGATCGCGACGCACAACGCCAACATCCCTGTACTCGGCGACGCGGAGCAGATCGTCGCCCTCGATGCCGAGGAGCGGAGCGGGAAGGTCACCAGCTTCGTGCGAGCTCACGGCTCCATTGACGCGGAGGATGTGCGCGCCGCAGCAGAGCACATCCTCGAGGGCGGCCGGGAGGCCTTCGCCATGCGACAGGCGAAGTACGAGACGTGAGCGGACCGCTGGCAAGGGACGAGCTCGCCGAGCTGATCGCCGGCGGCGAGAACAGCTTCGTCGAGTTCAAGGACGCCCGGACCAGCGGCCGCAACCTGGCGAAGGAGATGTGCGCCTTCGCGAACGCGTCTGGAGGTCGGATCCTGATCGGCGTCGACGACGAAGACGGCGCCCTGCACGACTCCGGCGAGTGGACCGAGGAGCGGGTCATGAACGTCGCCCGCACCTCCCTCGATCCGCCGTTGATTCCCACCTACCAGAGCGTGACGCTGGAGGGCAGTCAGATTGCGGTCGTCGGCGTCGATCGGGGCGCAGAGAAGCCGTACGCGGTTGCTAACGGCGAGGGGCGACGCTACTACGTGCGCGTCGGGAGCACTTCGCGCGAGCCGAGTCGCGAGGAGCTGGTACGCCTCACCCAGGCCTCGGGGGCCGTGGCCTCGGATCTGCGGCCGGTACTCGGCGCCTCGATGGAGGATCTCGACGACGGCCTGGTCGCCGCGCGCTTCGCCGACCGGCGCACCCTCGAATTCACCGAGCTGGAACCGACCGACCGGCGACGCGTCCTGGTCGAGGCCGAGCTGCTTCATCGCGAGACGCACTGCCCGACGATCGGGGGCATGCTCTGCTTTGGCCGTGAGCCGCAGGCTCACCTCCCCTACGCCGAGCTGGACTGCGTCGCCTACGCCGGCGACAGCGTTGCGCGCGACATCGTCGACCAGGTGAAGGCGGGCGGCAGAGCGGACGAGCAGATCCGCGTCGCGGTCGAGTTCGCGCAACGAAACATCGCCCATGCCTCGACCGTGAAAGGCGTCGAACGCGTGGCCGCGCCGCGGCCCAGCGAGGAGTCGCTGCGGGAGGTCGTCGCGAACGCGGTCGCCCATCGCCACTACGGCATCCAGGGACCGACGCACCTGCGGGTGTTCAGCGACCGGCTCGAAGTGCTCAACCCCGGGGAACCGCCGAACGGCGTGACGCCGAACAGCATGCGCATCGGGGTCTCGGTCCGTCGCAACCAGTTCATCGTCCAGTTCCTGGTCGAACGCGGCCTGATGGACGCGGTCGGGCGCGGCGTCGTACTGCTCTACGAGGAGGCGGCGACGCTCGGCCTGGCGCCGCCGCGGATTGAGCCGGGCGACCACCTGACGAGGTTCACTCTGGCGCTTCGCTGACGCAGCCCGCTCGCGATCGCCATTGGCATAGCCCAGCTCAGCCGGAAGATGGCGCAGGCGCATCGGAGCGGCCGATCTGCCAACGCAGGCCCGGCCCGAACTCAAGCGTGAGGTGGTCGGGGGTAATCAACTCCCAGTTAGGCGGATCATCCGCAGCCTCCTGGGCGGCCGGCATAACGAGAAGCTGAGATCCGTCGGCGAAACGACAGCGGAGCTCGGCCGTATTCGGATCGATCTCCGCATGCTCGAGGGTCTGTCCGGCCAGACGGCCCGGATCAGACGGGGTGAACTCGCTCAGCGTCAACGAATCTCGTAGTCGCCGCGAAGCTGGGTATCTGCTCGCCCGTCGACCAGGGCGGCCTCGCGCAGCCGGCGCCGGCGCCACTGGTGGGCGGCGAGCGACCATCCCCCCGATCCGCCCCAGAGAATCAACATCAGCGGATGACGAGCGCGGGCCTGACGGGTGCGGGCGATGCGCTTCGCGGTGCGGCGATCGGTCCTGCTGGGCCGTGCGGAACCACCCGGGTGCGAGTGCCAGTCGCCCAGGTAGGTGAGGATCCGCCCGCTTCGCTCGTACGCCCTGGCGATCTGCGCATATTGCCACTCGCTGTCGGGCTCGAAGCGATGCCGCTCGTGAACTGCGCCCGGCCCGGGGCCGACCTGGCGCACGACCTGCGCGGAGAGCGGATCGTCGTGGCCACAGTAGCCGAGCAGCACGCCGCCGGTCTCCTCCGGCTCCTGGAAGTCGGCCTCGCGTTCCATCTCGACGACGACGGCCGCCGGCACGAACACGTGGGGCGGCTTCACGCCGAGCGCTGAGAGCAGGCGGGACATTGCGGATGAGGATCGAGCCGATGCGCGTTCCAAGCCGGCGGCATGATGCGATCCTCGCCGAAGGAACAGACGAAGACGTCGGCGCGATTGCCGGCCCGGTCCGGCTGTTCCTCGCCCTTATCACGAGTCCCCAGCATGGCGGCAACGACGCGGGCGCCCTGCGCGACGACCGGAGATATGTCGAAGCCGGCGCCGACGAAGGTGAGCGTTCCGCATCCGCGTGGCTGCACGGTCGCGCCCGGGTCGGCGGCGGGGGCCGGGATCGTCCCGTCCTCGAGGCGATGCTGAAGGCAGAGCCAGCAGCCGGTCAGGCCGGGGACGACCCGGGCTACCAAGCCTCCCCTTGCGCCCTCGGTCGTCGACACGTAGAGCTGCGGCGTCCCTCGCTCACTTGCCGCGGCGGACAGCGCCTGCTGAACGCCGATCTCCGCCGTGGCATCGATGACCAGGTCGACGCCATCGATGAAGGCGTCGAGTACTTCCAGCTCGCTGCGCTCGCGGGCGGTCTTGCGGTGGGCGCTCTGGCCGAGATGGTGAAGATTGCCGTTGAAACGCGTATAGGGATAGTCGCGAGCCATGCGGCGGCCGAGTGCACCCACCTTCCAACGCCCGACGGCGCTGAGCCCGAGCGACCAGCGCACAGTCGTGCCGGCTTCGACGCGATCGGGGTCCATGCCGCGCAGCTCGCCCAGTCCTGCGCGGGCGAGCTCCAGCGCCAACGCCGCGCCGACCGATCCGAGGCCGACCAGCGAGACCGCGCTCCCCCCCATTCGGACCGCGCGCGGCAGCCTCGCCTCCAGGTCCCGCCTGCTCAGCCGCTGGCCGCGGACCAGGTAGGCACCCTCGCCGCCCGACTGTGGGCGCACCCGCACGACGAATACCCAGGCGTCCTCGAGGACTCCCTGGGCCACCTCCTCCTGGAAGAGCACGCCGGTTACCGCGACCTGGCCACCGGCAACCGGCCGCCAGGGCGGCGAGCCAAATCCCGGCTGTCCCTGCTCGGCGGCGGCGAGCACCGCGTCCGGCGTGTCGGCCTTGGGCCTCTCCCCCAGCCTCACCCAGCGGAACGGGATTTGCTCGCCGCCGAAATGCCCCTCCAGATTCTCGTCGTCGGTCCTGCACAGCGTCCTCACCTTGCCGTTGGGCTCCCGCTCGACCAGCTCTGCGAGGAGACAGCGCAGCTCCAACTGCGGAGGCTCGAAAGGCGAGAAGGCGAGACGGCCGGACCCCGCCCGGGCCGCGGGGGCGAGCGCGAGAGCGGCCTGTGGGACGAAAATCGCCGCGCCGGGCTGGCCCTCAAAGTACGAAGCCACCGGCTCGCCCTGCGGCACCTCCGCGCGGCGCAGCTCATCCACATCGCCGGCGAGCAGCTCGAGCAGGTGGGGGACGCGCTCGGCGACCAACCAAGCGGCGGTGGCATCGGTGTCCCAGGCCCGGGTCGAGGCCTCGAGCAGGCAGAGATCCTTGGCGAAGGGATTTTGATGGCGCCCCAACTCCAGCTCGGGCGCGATCACCTGGGGACGGAGGTAGGGGTAGAGATCCGGGTAGCGCACCTCCAGCCGTACCTCCCGCCCCTGGTAGGGGAGCACGCCGCGCAACACCACGCGGCCCTGCTCGGAGAGCTGGGCCTCGTCGAGCGCGAACTCCAGATCGCGCTCGACGAAGTCCGCCAACTCGTACTCCAAGCGGCCCGGGAACCTGTCCACCCAGGTGCGCATCGCGGCGGACGCGTCTCAGCCCACCGGCCGGTGGTGCGGCGGCTTGGGCGGGTTGGGGGGGCCCGGAGGCGGCGGTTTCGGGGGTTTGGGCGGTTTCGGGGGTTTGGGTTTGGGCGGCTCCTCTCCTGGTGGGCCTTTAGGGTCTTTCCCGGAGGCGGTCATCGGATCTCCTTCGCGTTGGGCCGGCTGGACGAGCCCGGCGCAGTCTGCCATAATCTGACGTAAGGATACGACATGAGTACGACAACCATTGATCCACGACGCTCAGCCGAAGGCACGGCGGCCGAGGAGCCGGGCTTAGGCCGGGAAATCGGCCAGGTCGGGGAACTCGGCGATCCGTCGCCTCCAAGCTTCGACCCAGCGGCGATCGAGCGCGAGCTCGGCGCCAGGAATCTCCGGCTCGGCGCGGAAGCGGAGATCTCCGAGGATCTGCGGTTGTACCTGGATCAACTGGCGGACGACGTCGCGGCGCTGACGAGCGAAGCCCCAGGCGAGATCGATCCCTACCTCCTGCTGGCAGCACAGGGGGCGCTGATACGCGCGCTACGGGTACTCGACTCCGACGACGCGCCCGCCGCGCGCCGTGAGATGCGGACCCGGTTGGAGCAGATGCGCCAGGTCTTCAGAGACATCTCCGAGGGAGGACCGCTGTACGAAGACCGCCCAGCCAGGGAGCTGGCCCGCTGGCTGGCGACGGCGCTCGACGTCTCGCAGGCGAGCCTGGCCGAGTTGCTCGGCGTGAGCACCCGGACCTTTCAGCGCTGGCTCTCGGAGGAGAGCGTGGGCAGACCCGAGGGTGAGGACGCGCGCCGGGTGCGGGTCGTCGCCCGGATCGCCAACCACCTGCGCCACGCGCTCACCGGGCCGGGCGTGGTCCGTTGGTTCGACCTGCCGAATCCCCAACTCGCCGGCCGGCGTCCGCTCGAGCTGCTCGACGACCCCTCAGCCGCCGAACAGCTGACGAACCTCGCCGCCGGCGCCCGCTCCAGCATGGCGGCGTAGATGCACGAGGTCGGATTCCGGATCGCCAACTGGGACACGCCACTGCGGCCGAACCCGCATCGCAGCCCAGGTCGCTACAACAGAGCCGGCTCGCCGCCGACGCAGTACATCGCCCTGCACCCGCTCACCCCGTGGGCCGAGTACCTTCGCGCCAACGACCTGCGCCTACCCGAGCAGAGCGCCGACCTGCAACTCAATCTGTGGGCCTTGCGACTCGACCTCACCGAGGCGGTCGAGGTCAGCTTCGAGAGCGCCGAGAACCGTTTCGACGACTTTGACATCCAGCCAGAGGACTTGGTTGGCGACGACCGCTCCGCGTGCCAGGCCCTGGCCGACCGGCTGCGGGCCGATTCCTCTCTGCCCAAGTCGCTGATCGTGCCGAGCGCCGCGCTGCCCGGGACCCGCAATCTGGTGATTGTCGGGGCCCGGGAGGCCATCCCTTACCAGTGGGCGCCGATCGACAGCGGCGACATCCCCGCCTGCGTGATCACCAAAGCAAGCCGCCCCCCCGACGGACTGCTGGATAAGGTGCGCTTCGCTGGCGACCCGCATGCCGAGCTGGATGCCTGGCGGGAGGGACGTCGCCACGAGTTCGCGGACCTCGCGACCTGAATCGGGACACGAGAAGTCGCCCCATCCAAGCACGCCGAGCGGGTCGACGTCCCCTCGCGGGGGCGCCGACCCGCCTCCCATGTCTCAGCGCAAGCGTATGCCGCGGCGCAGGCCGCCCACCCGGTGGCCGGCCTGGGTGAGGCGGACGCCCACCCTGTAGCGGCCGCGGGGCAGGGTGCCGCGCAGGCGGGTGAGGCGGAGGTTGACCGTGGCGCCGGGCAGGATCGTCTGCGGGGAGACGACGGCGCTCAGCGTGTGGCCGTGGCCGCTGATCCGCACCCGGCCGGCGATCGGGTCGATCGTGTTGCCGGCGTTCTTGACGGCGAGGAAGATCGCGCCGCGCCTCGTCGTGCCGTGCTCGAAGAGGCGGCGGGCGCGGGCGCGGTAGCGGCGCGCGTAGGGCGACCGCGCCGTAGCGTTCCCCCCACCGATGGTTCAGGTCGCGACGATCGCTTCCTCGATCGGCAGCGCAAGCCGTACCCGAATCGGCGTGTACAGGTCCACATCCTGCTCTTCGGTGCGCAGCGAGACGATCAGGGCGTACCGAACCGGCAGGTCGACGCGCTCCGGGTCTTTGCTGTTCTTCCACCAGCCCCCGACCGGATGCACGGCGAGCACGCCGACGTCGGCAAGCTCAGCCCCGGTTCCTTCCCATATGTCTTGGTGCAGCGAGCCGAGGTTTCGCTGGTTCGGCCCGACCAACCAGTTCGACGTTCCACCTGACGGCCGTGCCTCGTCCTCCTCGCGCTGGGCTTCGCGGTTGACGCGCGCGAGGAACTGGTCGGTGGTCTCGGTCGGACCGCGCAGCTCGAAGCGCAGCGCATGCGACGGGTAGGCGTAGCGCCGCCGCCAACCGCGGCGAGCCGCGGTCGGCTCGACGAAGTACGAGAGCGTGACCCTCAGCGAGACGTTGGCCGCCCCCAACTCCCGCAGCGTCTCAACGGGCCAGGGCAGCGTGTGCAAGCGAAGGTGGCGTGCTTGAAAGTCGTCCCCTTGAAACGGCACGAACTCGTCCTGCGCAACCATCGTCACCGCATTCCTGGCTGACGCCAGGACACGGTCCTCGGTCGGGACCCCCCAGCCGTAGCGCCGAAGGAGTGAAAGCCTCTTCGACTTCTTGGGCGCCGCATCGATGCGACTCCGCATCGCGGGAGTCCAATCGGCAGCGTGCGCCAACAGCCCGCGCACCGTCTCGGGCCAGTAGTCGGGGTATGCGGCACGGGTGATCGCAGCCAGGCGAGCCGCCTGGGCCGCAGTGGCACTGGTCGCGTTCGCCGAACCGAGGGCAAGGTCGTCGCGCGCATCGGTCGTGCGCACCGAGAGCAGCGAATGGCGCTCGTGGAAGTCCGCCGCGCCATCGGTCAGGACATTGCCTCCCTCCATGCAGATGTCGGGCTTGAGAGGCCAGGGGCGCCGCGGGAAGGCCACCGACGTACGACTGTGAGGCGAGAGATCACCGGCATCCCCGAGGACGCTCCAGCCGGAGAACGTCGGGTCGCTGGGCTGAGCGTCGAGCTCGGTGTGGGCGCACGTGGCTGCGCCTGACGCCGCTGTCGAGGTGACAGACGGCCGGGGCGCCGGCGTCGGCGATCTGAACGCGCTCAGCCATGTCTTCGACGAGCTCTTCCTGGTCGGGAAGATCGAGATCCTCGATCGTCTGCACGAACTCGGGCTTGCGCACCTCGGCGACTGGGACTGACGTGAACGGCAGGGCCTGAAGCGCGTCCCAGTCGCTCTCGATCCAGACGACCACGCGATCGGTGAGCTCAAGTGCGCGCTCGACAAGGCGCAGGCTGCGAGCGGCGGCATAGGCCCGAATCTGCTCAAGCCCGTCCTCGGTGCGACGCAACCAGATCTCCCACCAGCGGGTGCCGGTCAGCGGGGGAGCGCCCTCGGATTGCCAGAGATCCTCGAGGACCGCGTGGCGAATGCGCCCGATGTTGGCGACGAGTTCACTCCCCCGGGGTTTGCCCTCACCACCGGCGGTCGCCAGGTATTGCTCGAAGAGACCGAGAAAGGATTTCCTGTAGGCGTCGTTGACCCAGATCTGGGCGCGTTCGCGTCCTTCGGCCTCGGCCTCAGGGACGGGCATGACCGAGAGGAGGAGCCACATCGGCAACTTCGGGGTCTTTCGATGACGGGAGAGCCGTTCGAGCGACTCGATCTTCAGTGGATAAACGGGATCGACGCCCTCGAGAACGACAATCGACCCCAGGGCGCGGAGCTCCTGCTCGTCGAGCTCGACCGCCGCGCGCTCCGCATCGGTCTGATCCAGGGCGTCACCGGCCTCGCGCCGCATCGCGGCTCCGTGGGCGCGCGCCTCGGCGGGACGGATCTTCGGGTCTCCCCGACCCCCAACGCCTGAAGTCGCGCGTGGCGACGTGGTCGCGCACCAGCAGGTGCGCGAGCGGTCCGCTTGCCTCCATCAGCTGTCGCCCTGGCGCCGAGCCGAGCGACGACTGGCGAGAGCCCCCACGAGATCGGAACTCGCAACCTGCTCGTCACCGCGGATCAACGCCTGCTTGGCGGCCGCCTCGGCGACCTTGACGAGCTCGGCGTGGCTGAGGTCCGCGACCTTCTTGCTGGAGGCGACGCTGCCGAGCTCGAGTCCCCTTCCCATCGACCCGAGCCTTGCCCGCAGCACCTCCCTGGCCTCATCGGGCTCGGGCAACCCGTAGTGGATGACCATGTCGAAGCGCCGGAAGAGCGCGCGATCGAGGATCGAGCTGTGGTTGGTCGCGGCGATGACGACGCTCTCGGCCCCCGCCTGGTCGAGGAAGACCAGAAACGAATTGAGGATGCGCCGCGCCTCCCCCACGTCGTTGCCGGTCCGGTCCGCGCCGAGGGCATCGAACTCGTCGAACAGGTAAATGGCGCGCTGGTCACGCACGGCATCGAACACGAGTCTGAGCTTGGCGGCGGTTTCGCCGAGGAACTTGCTGAGCAGGCTGTCGAGGCGGACGGTGAGCAGGGGCAGCGACAGTTCATGGGCCAACACCGCAGCGGTCATCGTCTTGCCCGTCCCCGGCGGGCCCTCGAGGAGCAGGCGATGTACCGGGGCGAAGCCACGTTCGGAGAGCGAGCGGCGCTGCCGCTGCTCGGCGAGCACCTCGGAGATCTGCTCGTGCAGGCGGTCTGGAAGGACTAGATCCCGGCAGCCGACATCGGGAAAGGAGGCGGTGACCAGATCCGCGAGGTCGCCGCGAGGACGGGCGATCGGCGTGACCGTGCGCGGCGCGACCGGCTCCGCTTTCGCGCCTTCGATCGCCTTCTTCAATTCGCCCGCGAGCCGGTTGTGGCCACGCCGAGCCTCCTGCGCGGCGATCTGCGCCATGACGGCGTAGAACGACGAGTCGTCGCCGGCGGCGTGGCTCTTCAGCAACGCCTTTATGTGGTCGCCGGAGCCGGCCACGGTCGTTCTCCTCCCCTCATGTTCGTCCAGCTGATCGAGCGCCAACCTTAGCGTCAGGAAAGGCGCTCGCCTGAGAACTCAGCCCCAAGCACGCTGAGCGGGTCGGCGCCGCCCCAACGGGCGCCGACCCGCCTCCCATGTCTCAGCGCAAGCGTATGCCGCGGCCCAGGCCGCCCAACCGGTGGCCTGGCCTGGGTGAGGCGGACGCCCACCCTGTAGCGGCCGCGGGGCAGGGTGCCGCGCAGGCGGGTCAGGCGGAGGTTGACCGTGGCGCCGGGCTACGCCTCGACGGCGTATCGCGAGTGGCCATAAGCAAGGTTGTAGCCGCGCGGCTGACGGCCGTTCGCGCGTCGCTCCGCAATGAGGTCGCGTGCCTCTTCGACAACCTTGAGGTCCACCTTCGCGTTCTTGGCCGCGATGGCCTCGGCGCTAATTTCATGACGCTTTTCAGTAGCCAACGTAGCGCTCCCTCGTGTGTAAGGCGACTCCCCGGTATCCACGCTTGAACGTGTAGTCGCTGAGGAGATGATAGTAGCTCTGTACTGCGGAGCCCAGAGCGACGTCTTCTGCAAGATCATCGATCAGAAGCTTCAGATCGCGCCGTAGCACTTCCATCGGGATGCCTCGGCTATGGGAATGCCAGCGCGTGGTGTCGCTGAGGGCCCGGGCAATCTCGTTGGCCCGGTCTTTTCGCATCTGCTTCGTGACGCGCTCGCCCCGCCCCTCGGTTTTTCGCCAATTCCGGAACTTGTAGTTCGCGAGCCACTCTTCGAGCAGGGCAATCGACAGCTCCTGCTCTTGCTCGTACTGATAGCGCTCTGCCGGATCGAAGTTCTCGATCATGTAGCTCAACTCGGCGCTCGTCATCGTGCCTTCTTCGGATTTCTCGACCAAGCGGTCGTACTGCTCCAGGTATCCGAGGGCTGGAACCCAATTGCCACTGGAGTTCTGGATCTGGGGATCAATCGGACCCAGCATCGAGGCGTAATTCATGTAGATCGAGTCGCCGGACATCACGAGGATCGTCCCCGCCGACATAGCCTCCCTGGGCACGACGAATGCGACTCGTTTGTAGTGATGCCGAAGGATGATGGCGATCCTCTCGGCAACATCGATCAGCCCGCCGCCGGTCTCCAAGAGGAAGAGGATTCCATTTCGCCTGTCGGGCAGGGCTTCGACGGCGTCCTTGATCATCTCGCCTGCCATTGGATAGATCGGTCCGAAGTAGGCGAGCACGTCCGCGTTGGCCACATCCTCCAGCTGGCCAACGCGCTCCTTCAGCTGAGCTTCGATGATGCGATCCGCATCTCGCTCCGCAACGAATGCTGCTGCAGTTTTCTCTCGCTGGCTCATAGGTACGCCACGGTTTCTATCAAAGGCTCCGGCGTTTCGGCGCGAGACCCAAGAACAGGATCGCGCCGGAGCGCAGACGCTGCTTGTGCTTGCGACGCCACTGAGCGGCCCCAAGGCACGCTGAGCGGGTCGGCGCCGCCCCAACGGGCGCCGACCCGCCTCCCATTCCTCAGCGCAAGCGTATGCCGCGGCGCAGGCCGCCCACCCGGTGGCCGGCCTGGGTGAGGCGGACGCCCACCCTGTAGCGGCCGCGGGGCAGGGTGCCGCGCAGGCGGGTGAGGCGGAGGTTGACCGTGGCGCCGGGCAGGATCGTCTGCGGGGAGACGATGCCGCTCAGCGTGTGGCCGTGGCCGCTGATCCGCACCCGGCCGGCGATCGGGTCGATCGTGTTGCCGGCGTTCTTGACGGCGAGGAAGATCGCGCCGCGCCTGGTCGTGCCGTGCTCGAAGAGGCGGCGGGCGCGGGCGCGGTAGCGCCGCGCGGCGGGCGCCGGGTACAGGCGCAGGCTGGTGATCAGCCGGTAGGCGACCTTGACGTTCTTGCCGCCCCTGCGGCGCGGCGTCCCAGTCGCTTCGATCGCCCCGTAGAGCGAGCGGCGTGCGGGCCGGCGCGCCAGGGAGAGCCGGACAGTCCGGCTTGCGCCGGCCCGCAGCGCGAAGGCGGCCCTGTTCGGGCGCACCTTGCCTAGCACGCGGCGGCGACTGGGAGCCACCGCGCCGCTCCGCGCCTGCGCCCATGGGCGCACGGCGAGCTTCACGGTCATCGGGCCGCTGGTCGTGTTGGAGACCTTCACCGAGCCGACGGAGCCCGGCTGCGCGGCGTGTTCGAGGATCCCGGGCGTGATCGCGAGGCCGCCGCGGGCCGCGAGCGCGCCGCCCGCGCCGGGGCCGGCGGCAAGCAGGCCGATCGCGACGGCGAGCGCCGCCAGTCGACGGAAGCCGATGCCGAAGAGGTTCATGGTTGCGTCCTTTCTCTCATCGAGTGAAACCCTGCCTTGGACGTGGTCACGGCCCACCCGCCGTGAGCGTGACCACGAAGGTCCTGTGTTGGTTGCGTAGCGCGCGGGCGCTGGGGGCGACGACCCGCAGGCGGACCCGCGCCGCGCCGTGGGAGACCGGTTCGCTCCAGGTGCGGAGCGTGCGCGTGAAGCCCGCGTCCCCCCCGCCTTCGACGCTGAGCGAGGTCGGCGCGTCGGTGGCGGTCACCTCGGCCGGCAGCGTCGCCGTGTAGACGTCGCCGCGGCGGGCCGTGCCGGTGCGCCTGAAGGCGCCCGGTTCGCCGAGCGACAGTTCGAGCGTGCTTGGCACCTCGCCGCCGACGGGGGGGATCGCGGCCCGCGCGAGCGCGCAGGACCCCGCCAGCAGCGCCGCGAGCACGGCGAGCGAGGCCCAGCGGACTCGAGCCACGGCGCTCACCGCCGCCACCTCGGCCGCAGGAGCCCGCGCGGGGCGACCGCGACGCGCACCCGGGCATGTGCGCGGTCCCGGCCGCTGCGATAGCGGAAGAACAGCGTGCGACCGCTGCGAAAGCCGCCCAGGCGGACCCTGAGGCGCCCGCCCCTGCGCACCCTGATCGGCCGTTTGCGCAGTTTCCTCACCGGTCCGCGCTTGCGCTTGAAGGTCAGTTCCCAGACGCGGTAGAAGACGTTGACCGGCGTCCCCCGCGGCGCGTAGACGCGGCGCCCGGAGACCCGGCAGGTCAGCCGGCCCCGGTAGATGTAGTGGCCGCCCCAGCGCAGCACGGGGACGAACTTCGGCCGCGTGAACCACTGCGGCCGCGGGCGAGCGAGGTGCATCCGCAGCCGCGGCGCGCGGCAGCGCCTGCGCCGCAGCGCGAGCCCTTTGCCTTTGCCGTTTTCGGCGCCTTTCCCCTTGCCCTGCGAGCCTTCGCCGCGGGCGGGGTGGCCGCTTTCGCCACCGCCTTCGCCTTCACCCTGATTGCCGACACCGACGGTCACCGAGGCGACGGTGCCGGTCGGGTGCGGCGCATTCCGCACGACGATCATACGGTCCACCAGCGTCGCCGTGTTCCCGGCGCCGTCGGTCACCCGCACACGCAGCGGCCGTTCGCCGTCGGCGACGACCTGCGTGTCGAGCGTCATGGGGACGCCGGCGACCGATTCAGGGCATTCGGCGCCAGCTGGCGGTTCACTCCCCAGCGCGGGACGTTCGGGGCATTCTCCGGAGCCGAGGCGAAGGTGGACGGGCGGAGCCCCGTCGAGCTGGGCCTCGGTGCCCGCGAGACCGGATCCTTCGTCGGATGCGTAGATGCGAAGCTTGAGTACGCCAGAAGCGGGACTGCTCACTCCCCCGACCGCTCCGCTCGGCGGCGTGGTGTCGGCGGCGCCGCGCGCGGCGGCCGGTCGTCCCGACGCAAAGAGGAGAAATGCCGCCGCCGCGACCAGTGCGGTCGCGGCGGCGGCGCTGTTTCCCAGACGCTTCACGTAAACCCGGGATCGACTAGGGAGTCTGTTCCAGGGTCAGCGTGATCGTCTTGCTGTACGTGCCGGTGTGCAGCGCATCATGCAAGCCGATGTGCTGCTTGAAATGCACCGTCACGTTGTCGGCGCTGACCGGTCCACCGTAGCTCAGCAGGGTGACCGTGTTTTCGAGCGATTCGTAGGACCCCGGCGTCGCGGCATTTTCAATCCCCGCGAGACCATTGGCCCTGGTTTCGAGCGCGCTTGGCAGGCTGTAGGAGCCCTGCACGAGGTGGCCCTTCGTGGCCGTTTCGTCAGCGTCGTCCGCGCTCAGTTGCGCTTCGCTTCCACTGCTGGTCGCGATCACCGTGCACGTTCCTTCGTAGTTGAAAGGAACAGCAGGCACGAACGGACCGAGCACCACCGGCGATGCGCAGCCTTCCAGCGACGTCGTGATCGGCACTTCGCCTTCGACGGTAGCCGGGGTCGTTGCTTTCGTCCCCGCAGATTCGAACAGCACATCGACCGAGCCATCGCCTTCGAGATCGAAGGCGCAGCTGCCCGACGCCCCTTCGGACGCCACGGTGCAACTGCCTGCGGCGGAGCCGGAGCCGGTCATGCTGCCGACAACGTTTTCCGCATCCGGAGTCGCCGAGACAACCACCGAGTCGCCGTAGGTGTAGATGCCGTTGCACGAAGCTGGAGTGCTGTTGACTTCGCATTCGACCGTGCCTTCACCCGATTCGGTCACAGACAGTTCCACCGATTCGAGGCTGAAGACGCCTCCGACGCTGTGTTCTTCGTCCATCGTCAGGTTGCAGCTCGAACCCGAACAATCACCGGTGAATTCAGTGAATTCCGAACCGGTGCCGGCCACCGGAAGCACTTCGACTTCGGTGCCATCGAGGTATTCGGCTTCACAGGCTTCAGGCCCCGAACCAATATCGCATTCGAACGAACCTGAACCGCCGCCTTCCGGCGTGAGATTGAGCGCCCAGTGTGGCGGTTCGAGGTTGAACGTCGCCTGCACTTCGATGTACGGCTGGCCGAACGAGACCGCGCCGCAGTTTCCGGTGCTCGGGTCGTTGTAACGACAGGAGGCTTCGGCGATTCTCGTGCCTTCGAGAATTTCCCAGCCGCCGAATTCCGAGCCCGGTTCGTCGGCTTCGTGTTTCAGCGTTATGCCGGTGAGACCGCTCACCGTTTTCGCGGTGGTTTCGCATTCCCCGGCTCCCGGCATGCCGATGTCGATTTCATTTCCGTCCCAGTGACATTCGAGCTTCGGTTCGCCACCGGTCGGTTTTCCGCCCGTTTCGACCCCTTTGACCCAGCCCGAGCCTTCGCCCGTGAAGACGACTTTCGCCGGAACGTCGGCGAAAGCCGAGGCGGCCGGTAAGAGGAGGAGGGCCGCGGCCGTGGCCAACAGGAGGCCCAACCGCGAACGTCCTCCCATGCCGCTCGACTTGATGATGGTTTTCACTTTCTTCTCCCTTGTAGTAGCACTCGGGTAACCCTCCCGAGTTGATTGACAGTCCGCCGGAAAGGACCGGGCGGACTGGTGACTGCCTAACCGCCAGCGGGCAGTTCTTAGCCGCTGGTCGACCACTGCGTGCAATGCGCTGAAGGTCCTCGGCGCTGCTAACCCCGCCAGGGCGAGCGATTCGCCCTGGCGGGGGGACAGCTAGCCGACGTGCATCCGCCTGCCTCCCTGCCCCGCTATGCGCAGGACGTAGCGGCCCGGTCGGGCATGGTTGATCGCGCGCTGTAGTTGATGCACGTTCGTGCGGCCGCGGCGCACGGCGTGGCCGCCCTGCATCAGGCGCCAGGCAACGCGGTGGCGCTTGGCGTGGCGCTTGTTGTGGGCCCTGCCGGTTTTCAGGCGGCAGATCACCCTGACGTGGCGACCCCTGGTCCTGATGCGGCAGACCACGCGTCCCGCTGGACCGCGCTTGCCACGCGGACCCTGCGCTCCCTGGGCCCCTTGCGGCCCCTGGGCGCCATCGGAGCCCGTGTCGCCCTTCGGGCCCTGCGGTCCGGTGTCGCCCGTGTCGCCCTTCGGGCCCTGCGGTCCGGTGTCGCCCGTGTCGCCCTTCGGGCCCTGCGGTCCTTCTACGCCGTTGCAGACGTAAAACGTTTCATCGGCGTATTCGATCTTCACGCCGCCCTCGGGGCAGTTCGCCCCCGCAGACTCTTGGGTGATCACCGGCACGGCGATGAAGATCGCCGTGACCTGAGTCCCGCCGGATGCGACTTCGACCTGGCATTCGGTGGCGCTGATCTGGATGCAACCGGCCCACCCGGCAAAGGCCGAGCCGGGTTCGGTCGCTTCCTGCTCCAAGGTCACCGTTTCGCCGACTTCATATTCGGCGGTGCAGGTCGAACCGCAGTCGATTCCGGCGTCCGGCGAGAGGCTCGTCACCGTGCCTTCGCCGCCGCCGTTCTTCACCACTTCGAGCGGGGCTTCGTTGACTTCGACGAATTCGGCCGACACCTGCACGGAGCTAGAGGGCATCGTGAATTCGCAACTCAGCGTGCTTTCTCCGGCACAGGGGCCTTCGGTCCATTCGACGAAGACCCAGTTCGCGGCCGTTTCCTGCGCTTCAAGCGTCACGTTCGAGCCTTCGGCGAAATCTTCTTCGCATTCCGCAGCGGAGGCGCCCTGCGTGCATTCGATCCCAGATGGGATGCTCGTGACTTCACCTTCGCCACTAACCGACACTTCGACCGGGAAGGTCGGGATGGCGACGAAGACCGCCGTGACAGAGCTGTCTTCGGTCAGCGCGAAGGTGCAGCTGGCGGATTCTTCGGGTTCGACCCCTGCCGCGCTGCAGGCTCCCGCCGATTCCGTGCCGCTGAGGCTTTCGACCTCGGCACCCGCATCCGGGGTTGCCTTCACCTTGACTTCGGTTCCGTAGTCGAGTTCGGTGAGCGGCTTGCCGCAGGTTACGAAGCCCGCCCCTTCTTCGCATTCGAACGCGAGCGAGCCGGGACCGCTTTCGCTCGGGGTCAGTTCGCGAGTTTCGAGGACGAAGGTCGCTTCGATTTCCTTCGCTTCGTCCATCGTGATCTTGCACGGCGTCGTAGTGCCCGTGCAGGTTCCGGCGTCGCCGCCGATTTCGGTCCAGCCGGTGAATTCGGAGCCGGTCGCTTCGCTTGCTTCGAGTTCGACTTCTTCGCCTTCGGCGAATTCTTCTTCGCAGTGCGATCCGCAGTTGATCGCTTGGCCGCCTTCTCCGGACTGAACGCTGCTAACGATTCCTTCGCCGTTGCCGCCCTTGAGAACCTGGAGAACGGGGGCAGGCGACCCACCGCCGTTGAACGTCGCCTGCACTTCGATGTACGGCTGGCCGAACGAGACCGCGCCGCAGTTTCCGGTGCTCGGGTCGTTGTAACGACAGGAGGCTTCGGCGATTCTCGTGCCTTCGAGAATTTCCCAGCCGCCGAATTCCGAGCCCGGTTCGTCGGCTTCGTGTTTCAGCGTGATCCCGGTGATGCCGCTCACCGTCTTGGCCGTAACTTCACATTCGTGCACCGCGGATTCCGGTCCGGTCGACGACGTATTCATCCCTTCGTCGATTTCATTCCCGTCCCAGTGACATTCGAGCTTCGGTTCGCCGCCGGTCGGTTTTCCGCCCGTTTCGACCCCTTTGACCCAGCCCGAGCCTTCGCCCGTGAAGACGACTTTCGCCGGAACGTCGGCGAACGCCGACGCGGCCGGTACGAGGAGGAGGGCCGCCGTCAAGCCGATAAGGGTGGTTAAACGGGGCCGGAATCCCGGCCCGCCGAAGCGATGTCGCATTGATAGTTCCCTCCGTTTCTTGAATTGAGTAGACGCACTGCGGGCCCTTCTCATTTCCCACGCTCCCTTCGCTTCGTCTCCCTGCCTGGCATGCGGTCCGTGGCTTTGCTCAGCCGAGCGGCCTACGCCCTGCCCGGTCCATTCCCCGAGGCGGTGGACCTCCCACGGCCCAGCCTCGATAGCTATAGGTACTGTAGAAGGCTTATTGAGATATATCAAGTGGCTTAGTGAAGCACGCTACCTGAAAATCGGTATCCGTTTGTTGACCAGCCCCCGCCTGCTCCGCCGCCACCCGACAGATGTCGCCATCAGTTCCTCGAGTGCCGCCGGTGCCGCTTGCGATGCCGCTTCGCGCAGCCCGCCGCCCGCAGCCTCGGCCTGCGCAGCGCGCGGCGGCCGTTGTGGGCGCGCAGGTTGGCGCGGGCCCTGTTGCGGCGCGGCTTGAAGCAGAGGCTGCGCGAGTTGACGAACAGGCCCTTCTGTCCGCCGGCCATGCGCACCACCGCTCTTGAGACCGGCGCGTCGGGGGCGCCCTGCACGGTCGCCCGCAGGCGCCCGTGCACGGAGTCGATGCGCACCGATACCTCGATGTCGAGGAGGCCGTGCAGGGCGAAGACGGCGTCGGGCAGGTTGTGGTTCGATGAGCGCAGGTAGACGGGGCCGCTCAGGGGCTCGTCGAGCAGCGGCGTGAAGACCTTGACGTGGCCGTAGACCGAGCCCCTGGGGCACTGCTTGCCGAAACCGGGCCCGGCGGCGAACTGCACGCGGGTGCAGATCGTGCGGAAGTGGCCCTGTTCGATGAACTCGCTGCTCGGGAAGGTGAGGGCGAGCCGCCGCAGGTTTGCCTGCTCGTGCTTGCGCGGCACGTAGGCGGCGCGCAGGGCGGGGAAGGCGCCCCTGCGCGTCCCCCCCTTCAGCCGCAGGCCCAGGAGCGGCTTGAAGCCGAGTGCCCGGCAGCCCGCCGCCTGATAGCGGGAGGAGAGCTCGACCGGGGTCTGGCCGAGTGGTTCCAGCGCGGTGCCGTCCCCCCAGATCGTCGCCTCGGCCTCAAGGGGCCGGCAGCTGGTCGCGTTGAGGGTGAACCCGGGGCGGTCCGCGTAGACGCGCAGGTCTCTGAGGTTCAACGGGATGCCCTTGAGGATGTGTGGGATCGGATCCGATGCGGCGCCGTCGACTTCCGCGCGGGCGGTCACGGGGTTGAGGCGCAATGCCTCGCGCACCACCACGACGCCGGCGTCGAAGGGCCCGGCCACCGCGGGGGTGATCGCGACGGCCGAGAGCGGGTCCCCGTGCCAGGGGCCGGCGAGGTAGAGCCTGCCGTCCACATGGGTGAGCTGGTCGCCGACGCCGGCGCCTGCGACGGTGCGGCCGATCTCAGAGGCCGCCGGGCAGGAGGGGTCGGCGATCTCTTCGGTCCCGCCGTGTGCGCCCTGGCGGCCCTGGGCACGGGCGATGGCAGCCTCGGGGCAAAAGGGGACGCCGGCGAGCTTGGCGACCACTCCCGGCGGCAGGACGAAGGAGAAGCGGCCCATGTCCTGTTCGCCGTCCTTTCGCGTCAGGCGCATGAGAAAGGGGCTGTAGGAGCCGGCCTGGTTGTTCTCGGTGCCCGCCTGAAAGCCCGGGTCGAAGGGGGCGTGGCCGGTCGGGCAGGAGCCTCCCGTGACGCCGCGCCCGATCGTGAAGTCGGCACTGCGCTCGACCACTTCGCCCGGCGCGGGGTCCACGGGATCCGCGGCCGAGTAGGGGGTGAACTTCGCCACGGCGTGGAAGGTCCCGCAGCCCGGCGGGGTGATCAGCGGGCTGCGGCCGCCTTCGCGGAAGTGGAAGGAAAAGGAGGAGAAGGGCAGCTGCGGGACGTCTTTGGCGATCGAGACGAGCTGCCCGCTCACCGGGTCGGGGCGCACCTCGATCGGCTGCTTGACCACGATGCCGCGCGCGGGGATCCGCGCCACCAGGTAGAGGCCGATCAGGCTCTGCGTGGGGTTCTCATAGGGGGTCGCCTGGTAGACGGCGCCGGTAGCCTCTTCGGCCAGCAGCGGCGTTCTGATCTGCACCGAGCCGATCTTGGAGGCCTCCGGGCAGCCCTCGGCGGGGCCCGAGTCATAGCGCTCGGCCTCATACTGGGCTTTCGAGCACACCGCGAGGCCTTCGGCGATCGAGGGATTGACCGTGAGGCCCTTCGGCAGGATCACCTCGGCGCGCTTGAACTGCGTTTCGGAGACCGCGCCGGGGGCGGGGTTGTCAAGGCCCTTGCCAGGCATCTGGATGCCGAGGTCGAGGCCCGAGGGGTTGGAGGCCAGCCCGGAGGTCGGGGCGGCGGAGAGCGTCGGGTCGAAGGGCAGCGCGTTGCAGGCGCGCAGCGGCGGGCTCTCGAAGGAGTCGGGGACGCGCGCGGAGCCCGGCGGCACGTTCCACGGTTCGATCGCGGCGTCGAAGTGCAGCGGGCCCGCGCAGAAGACCGGCATGCGCAGGAAGGGCGCCCGGGGTTCGCGGGGTTCGGGGGGGCACTCGCCAGGGATCTTCGCGGCGCCGAAGTAGGCGCAGTTCCAGCCCCGCGAGGCGTCGTGGGCGGGGTCCCCGGGGACCCCCCACAGGGTGGTGGTCGAGCCCAGGAACTGGATCAGCTGGGTGATGTTGCGCACCTCGGCGACGGCGCGGTAGGAGTCGGAGGGGTCCACGGAGGTGTCGATCACGACCGGGTCCCCGGCGGCCATCAAGCCGAAGCGGGCCGGCTCCCCGGGCCCCGGCGGCAGGTTGAAGACCGGCACCGCGAGGCGCCCCAGGCCGAGCAGGGTGGGGTCGACGAGCGAGATCGAGGAGACGCCGATCGCGGTCTCGTCGGGGCATTCGTTGACGAGTTTTTCTTCGCCGTTGCGGGCGCGCTGCAAGAAGACGGCCATCGGGCAGGTGGGGAGCGCGGTGAGGTCGGCGACCAGGCCGGCGGGCAGGGCGAAGCGCAGGTTGCGCGGCATCGCGGGCTGGAGGACCCGCGCGCTTTTGCGTCTGCGATCCGCGCCTTCTTCCTGGGGGCCGGAGTTGGCGACGATCGTCGTCGTCAGCTGGAAGGGGTGGGCGCCGGCGGCGAGGGTCGGCGCGCCGCCCTCTTCTTCGGCGCGCACCGAGAAGTGTTCGAGGCCGAAGGGGACCGGGGCGTCGCTGAGGTTGAGCGTCTGGGGTTCGCGGACGGTGGGCGCCGCCTCCCCGCCGGGGCCCCGCCCGCCGGAGACCGCGACCTCCCCGCCGGCGCCCGAGGCGCCGTCGGAGACGGCGACGAACACTTCGACCTCGATCGCTTCATAGGGGGGCAGGACGCCTTCGAAGGAGCAGTTGACGCGCTCGGTGGAGGGCAGCGCGCAGGCCACCGGGCCGGCGCTGCCCTCCCCGCCCTTGGGGCCGCCGGCTTCGCCGCGGGCGCCGTAGGCGGCGGCACCGTGGGGCAGGGAGTCGGTGATCTCAAGCGGCGTTTTGGTGGCATCGAGGGGGGCGTCGCCGAGGTTGGTCAGGGTGATCGCCAGGCGCCCGGAGCCTTCGCTCACCACCTTCGAGGAGGCGGCGCCGAGGGTGAAGTCCCGTTTGGCGATCGGGTTGTAGACGGAGACGGGGGTCAGTTCCAGCGAGGCCACCCAGCGGTCGGTCCGCAGCGAGAAGGGGCCTTCGCCGAAGCCCGCGGGGGCCGCGCCGGACCCGCCGGGGCCGGCGAGGGCCACTTCGCTCCCGTAGGCGCCTTCGAGCAGGGCGGCCAGCTCGGCGGGGGTCTGGGTGGCCCCGAATTCGGTCTGTTCTTCGCAAATGTGATCGGCGCTGCCCAGCAGCGGGTATGAGCCGCTGCCCAGGCAGCCGACGATCTCGCCGCCCACTTCGACCCGGGCGACGAGCACGTCGCCGAAGCCGCCCGGCAGTTTGACCCGGGCGGCGCTCACTTCCTGGACCTCGGACTGATCGGGGGCGACCTGGAGGTTGCTCGGGCGCGAGCCGCTGAGCAGCTGCCACCAGGGCTGCGCGGCCCGGGCGGGGGCGCCGAGGGAGCCCAGCAGGGCCGAGGCGCCCAGCAGGGCGGCGAGGATCGTGGCGGCGCGCTTCATCGGCTGCTCCTTCTCTTGCTGTGGCGGTGGTGCGTGCGGGTGCGCGCCGCGGCGCTCTTCTTCGCCCCGCCCCGCTTGGATGCGCGGCGCCGGCAGCGGCGTGCCTGGCGGGACTGGCGCCTGGCGACCCCGGCGAGGTGGGCGGCGCGGCGGCGCAGGCGGGCCGCGCCGGAGCGCCCGGCCATGCGGCGCATGCGCTTGGCGCGGCGGCTGAGGCGCTTGGCGCGGCGCGCGGGCTTGGCGCAGCGGCCCCGAGCGGCGCTCTTTTCCTTCAGGTCGCCGGGGCCGCGGAAGGCCGCCGAGGCGGGGGTCTGGGTCGCCGGAGGCGAAGCCGGCGGCTGGCAGGCTTCGCCCTGGCATTCGGCCACGGGGTGAAGCCGGGCCGGCTCGCCGCCCACGCGGGCGTCATAGACGTCGGTCAGGGAGTCGGTGTCGGTGACCGAGAGCGGCGCGGGGGTGTAGAAGAAGACGTCTGAGCCCGATTCGGAGGCGTCGAGGAAGGCGGCGCCACCGCCGCCCGCGGCGCCCGAGGAGAGCAGCGAGACGCAGGCCCCCGGCAGCGCGGCGCTCCCAGCGTTGTGGACCGCCGAGGCCCCGCAGTCGCCGACCCCGTGGGGCTCGTACTCATACACGTCGCCAGCGCCGTTTGAATCCGCGGGGACCAACGCGTCGGCGGCGTTGAAGAAGACGCGGCCGTCGTCGAACACCGCGCGGGGGCGGTAGAGGGATACGCCGCTCGAGTCGAGGGCGGTCGCCTCGGGCATGAGCCCCGCCACCGGCGTCCCGCTCCACAGGTGCAGGGGGTCGAATTCCTCCGCCAGCTGCCCGGCGGCGGAGCCGGGCACCCGCGCCCGCGGGCGCCCCCCGGAGGGGTCGCACGACACGCAGTCCAGCGCTTCGGCGCCGGCGTCGTAACGGAAGACCTCCTGGGCGCGCTGCCCGCTCGCGGCGTCGCGGTTGTCATAGCCGGTGAGGCTGCGCTTGGACATGAAGGCCAGGTAGCGGCCCGAGGGCGAGGCGGCGGCCGAGAGCCGGGAGGCGCGCCCGCCGGGGAGCCCCCAGTCGCGCTTGTCTCCTTCCTGGTCGAGCCTCGCGACGAAGCGCAGCCCCTCCCCCCGTTGCCACACATACAGGTTGGGCTGCCCGGGGGAGGCGCTCTCGCCCTCGCGGTTGGGCGTCGGGTCGAGCACGCCGCGGGCGAGGAAGTAAGCGCGCGAGCCATCGGCGGCGATCCCCGGCAGGGTGCCCGCTTCTTCGACGTTGGTGGTGGTGGACAGGCCCAGCACGCGGGCGCTTTCGCCGTAGTGGGGCTCCCCGAAGACCGCCGGCTGGGCGCTCAGGTCCTCCAGACAGCCGCCGGGCGCCGCGCAGCCCTCGGTCCCCTGCGAGCGCCAGCGGTAGAGGTCGGCGCCTTCTTCGTTTGCGTCGGGGGTCAGGTTCTGGGGGTCGGCGAAGAAGGCGACGCGCCCGTCGGCAGAGGCCGCCTGAAAGACCGGTTCGGCCGCGCCGGTGCCAAAGCCGCCGAACCTCCCGAAGTCGTCCAGGCGCAGGGTCTGATCGCGCGCCGCGTCGCGCACATAAAGGCCGCCCGCGGTGAAGAAGACCCGCGAGCCGTCCGCGGAGACCGCGCCGCGCACCGAGGCGCCGCCCGAGCCAAGCGTCGCCGCGACCGCAGCGCCTGCGCCCGGCTTGACGCTCACCGCCTCCAGGCCGCCCGCCGACCACTCATACAGGGCTTCGCGCGCCGCCCCGGGGACCAGCGGCACCACCGAGAACAGCACCACGTGGGCCAGGTCGGGGCTCGCGCCGGCCACGCTCACTTCGCCTTTGGAGCGGGTGCAGTCCCCGCCGAAGGGAGAGGCCCCGGGCGCGTCGGCGGGGCCGACCAGCGGGGTGTATGCGGGGGGCTCGGCGCCGCTGCGCAGGTAGGGGGTGCGTTCGCCCGCCTGTGGGGAGAGTGCCGCGCAGCCGGAGGGCTCCAGCAGCGCCCGCCCCAGCCCGGAGTCGAACAGTTTGTATTCGAGGCCGTTGCCGGCGTTGAACGGGGTGGCCGCGGTGTGCGGGGGGATAAGATCGCGCGTCGCCCAGGCGCCGCCCGCCCCGCGGCGCGCCAGCTGGGTGGACTGTTCGACCAGCCGGCTGCCCTCGGGGGTCGCTTCCAGGGAGCCGTAGGAGAGGTAGGCGAGCGCATCGCCGCCCGCGGCGGCCTGCACCGAGCCCCCCTGGATCGCGTCGGGGGCGGCGACCAGGCCGCCGTGCTTGTCGGGCGGGGAGACCATCTCCCAGGCGCGGGAGTCGGGCAGCGAGAGGCCCAGGCCCGCGGGCTGGGTGGCGAAGGCGCGGTCGGGGCCATAGACGGTGAAGCGCCGCTCAAGCGCTTCCCCGCCTTCCAGGACTTTGCGCGTATCGGTGGCCACGAAGCGGTAGTGGTAGGTCCTCGCCGGGGCCAGGCCCGCGAGGGAGGCGGCGACTCCGACCGGGTCGGTCCCCGCCGGCAGCGAGCCGGCGGGGACCGGCAGGCTCGCGCCGTGGGCGTGCGGGCCTTCGCCTTCGGCGTAGGGGGCGGTGTCGTATTCGACCCACCATTCCTCGACCGCCGCGCCGAGCGGGTTCAGGGAGGCGTTCAGGGTGGCGCCGCGGGCCGCCGCTTCGGAGGCCCACTGGGCTTCGATCCCCACCGCGGGGAGGGTGGTGAAGGTCGCATCGGGGCCGGTGGCGGTGCACCGTTCTGCGCTTTCGGGGCACTGGGGGTCTTCCTCGTCGCTCGCCACCAGGCGGAAGTGGTAGGTCGTCTCGGGCGCCAGACCTTCGAGGTCGGCCTCGACCTGGCGCTGCTCGTAGCCCTGGTCGGGTTCCCCCGCGGCTTCGAGGGTCTTCGCTTCGGTGCTGTGGCCGTAGGCTTCGCTGGTGCCGTACTCGAAGTGGTAGGTCGTCCTGTGGCCCTCGGGGTTCAGCGAGGCGCCGAGCGTGGCCGAGCCCGGCAGCACGCCGCTGGCCTGCTGTGCTTCGATCAGCGGCCCGGGGGCGGGGAGGGAGAAGCGCTGCACGGCGACCTGCGCCTGGGCGGCCTTGAGCTTTTCGAGGTCTTCCTGGTGGTCCGGGGCCACGCTCGAGCTCGCCGAGTAGAAGGCCGGCGGCCTTTCCCCCCCGCCCTCGTCGACCGCCAGCGCGTCGCCCTGCGGTTCGCCGAGCACCTGCCCGGCGCCGAACTGGGAGGTCAGCTCGGGCGGTTCGGCCGTCGTGTCGTAGACCTTGAAGCGGTAGGGGCAGGGGAAGGTCGCCGCGCCGCAGTCGCCGACATAGAGACGCCCGGCGGAGTCGATCCCCAGCGCCCGCGGGTAGCCGCCTTCGTCGAAGCGTTCCAGCAGAACGCCCGTCCCCGCTTCGAGCTTCTCCACTCTCGGAGTGCGCCCATTCCTCTCGGTGGCGACCGAGCAGGAACCCGCGCCGCTTAGCACCGTGCAGCCGAGCTGTACCTCGTCGGTCTGGGAGAAGGGGCCGATGAAGATGATCGTGGTGCTGGACGGGCTAGTGCTCATCCGGAAGCTGCCGGCGCCGCATCTGGCGAGCAGCGCGGCGAGAATCGCTTCCTTCGTTTCTCCCTTCTGCTTGTCGCTGTCGCCAGCGTATTCGATCGGGTCGGTCTCGCTCGCCGCGCAGGCCGCTGGCAGGTCCCCGAGCCTGAACGTGTCGCCGGTCGCGAATCCTTCGAGGCTCAGCGGCTGGCGCTCGTCTTCGGCGCTGCGCGCGATGAAGAGGGCGCCGCTGGTGGGGTCGATCGCCAGCGAGCCGGTCACGCCTTCGCCGGAGAGCTCGATTTCGCTCGCTCCGGGGCCCGGCGTGCCGTCGGACTCTATGTACTTGAGGCGTTCGCTGTCACCGACCCACAGCCTGCCCGCGGAGTCGAGGGCAAGCGAGGTCGGATAGATGAACTCGCCCGGCCCGGCGCCCGCGAGGCCGCTGCCGCATTCGTCTTCCGCTTCGAGGTCCGCCGCCGTGCAGATGTCCGCGCCGCTGGTCTTGTCGACTTCCCTGCCCAGCATGTATATGAGGTGGCCGTCGGGGGTGAACTTGCTGACGCGCGACATCCCCGGTTCGGCGACGTAGACCTCGCCGCTGGACTGCTCGACGGCGACCGCCTGGGGCCTCAGGTTGTTTTCCGGGTTGCCGCCGTCCTGGGTGGCGAAGTTGGTGGCAAAGCAGCGCCTCGTTTCCGGTTCGGGGCCGCAGACCTGCAGCTCTTCGCTTCTTCCGTCGGCGACCCCATAGCCCAAGGCGAGCAGGAATTCGCCGGCGGCGTTGAACTTGTCGATCCGATTGTTGTTGCGATCAGCGACGTAGAGGTCGCCGCTCCCCTGGTCGACGGCCACGCTTTCGGGGCCGTTGACCCGCCCGGGCCCGTGGCCCCAGCCGGCGATCTTGGTCGGAGCGGCCTGGCCGGGGGCTGCGAGCGCCAGCGCCGCAAGCACGCCGCACAGCGCCGCCTTCGTCCCGATCCCGCGAATCGCCCTCATCGCCACCTTCTCTCCCTGCCCGATCCGGCCTCTCACGGCGGACGCTCCCATGCGCACCGCCTGATGCCTCTTCTCGGTACCTTGGCATATCTCTTCGGTCCGCGCAAGTGCCCGCGAGCCCGGACAGGCGCAGGGCCGCCCGGAGGCGGCCCTGCTTCATGCATTGACTTGGCCGCTCTTGGCCGAGCCCTATGGTGTTGTCTTGATTTCCGGTTCCATGCCTCCGGCGAATTCAATTTCGCCTTCGGCTTCCTCGCCGGCCTGTTCTGTAGCTCCACCGTTGGTGCTCGCGTGGAGTTCGTATTCGGTCGCGCTGCCCGCGACTTTTTTGTGTGTCTGCAGGCCCGACTGCGGCGAGGTCTCCGTGAAGCTCAGCGACGCCGTGTTGGACGGGGTGTTCTCACCGGGGCTAGTGATTGTCCCGACGATCCCGTTGCCCGCGACTACGACGTTCGCCAGGAACGAGCATTCGAAGCTCGCGAAGTGCGGTGTCGAGCCGTGTTCTTCGTCTTCGATTGTGTTTTCTTCGTCGCCTGTGATCAGCACGCCCGGCTTTTCTTCGCCTTCGTGCACGACGGTTTTCAGGTGGAAGGGCAGTTCTGTGGTTGTGATTGTCCCTTCCGGGGAGCCTTCGGTCGTGCAGGGGATTTCAAAGATCGAGTGACAGCCGTGGAAGGTCAGCTGGATCTTCCCTGTCTCCTCGTTGATAAATTCCCCGTGGCCTGTCACCGAAGCGCATTCGACGGCGACTTCCGGGGTGTTCAGTTCCCCCGCCCCGCCGCTGACCGTGAATGTTGTGTTTTCGATTTTGGTTTCCCCGTCCTTCAGGTAGGGGTCGCCGGACGCCGCCGCGGCGAGCGCCGGCAGCGCCGCCAGGGCGAGCGCCCCCACGCAGGCGGCGAGCATGGTCTTCTTGATCATCTGATCTGTTCCTCCTTGCCGGACCGGGCCTTCCCCGGCCCGCTTGTTTGCAAGGGGAGGTTTAGCCGATCTTGAGGGCAAAAGTCAAGTTTTATTGAGTATCGGCTGCAAATCTCGGTTTGGCATGGGGGGGCTCCCGGCTGCTGCGGGGCGGCTCGGTGCCACCCGGCACGCTCTTTTGCGGGTGCCAGCCGACCAATGTCGGTGACGGCGATAGTAGTCGTGAAGCCAGATTCCCCTTGCAATCAGAGTTCTTATCTGATACAAGGAGCGCTCCTTTGGGGAACGGCATGGTCTATATGGGAGGCGATCTTCGTGGCGTCGGGGCCTGCGGGCACCGGCCACGCGTGGAGGAGGCGCACTGCGCCATGGCTCCCTCCTGCCGTGACCACGAAAGACAACCGAAAGGACCAGTCGTATGAAGAAGCTACTCCTTGCCGCGGTCGCGGCGGCGATGATGTTGGTGCCTGCCTCGCAGGCCCTGGCCTCCTCGCACCATCCGACCGGAGCGTTCGAACAATTCAGCGAGTGTCCTCTGAACAATGCTGAAGTGACGGCCTGCATCTACTCGGAATCCAACGGCGGCTACTTCCAGACCGGAGCCAAAACGGTGCCGCTGGTGAACACGGTTGTCCTGCAGGGTGGCCTGGCGGGCAAAACGCAGTTCTTCGTCGGGGCCGAGAATGGGGAAACCCTGTCCAAGACCCCCCAGCCGGTGCCCGGCGGCCTGCTCGGGCTCGAAGCGCCGAAATGGTGGCCGATCTGGCTGCAGAACTGGTTCAACGAACAGATCAACAACGGCCTCACCGGGGTCAGCGCGACGGTCGAGATCGCCGGCTCGGACTCCGCGGTCAAAGTCAACACGCTGAACCTGCTTCTCGAAAAAGGCACTGCGATCTCGCTGCCGGTCAAGATCAAGCTGAGCAACGTGATCCTCGGGAGCAACTGCTACATCGGTTCCGACTCCAGTCCGATCGTGATCGACTTCACGAGCGGGGAAACCGCACCGCCGCCGCCCAACGAACCGATCCACGGCAGTGCCGGCACGTTCGAATCCAGCGAAGGCGGGAACCTGCTCACGCTGAGCGGCGGGGAACTCGTCAACAACTCCTACGGAGCGCCAGCAGCCAATGGGTGCGGCGGGATCTTCTCGTTCTTCATCGATCCCCTCGTCAACTCGCTGGTCAGCCTGCCCTCACCGGCGGGCACCAACACCGCGGTGCTCGAAGGCGTGCTGAAGTCCGGCAAAGCCTCCGCAGTAAAAGCAAGCGAAGAATAGGAGGCGTGCATCCCCTTGCCCCTGCCGGGCGGGGCTGGATCGTGATGGAAAGGGCCGGCATCCGCCGGCCCTTTCCATGCGCGGGGCGATTCGGAGACGGCCTGGTCGGGCCTGCTCTCAGGAGACCCTGCCGCAGACGTCGAGGCCATAGGCACGGGCCGCCCTTTCGGCGCTCTTGAAAACGCCAGGCTGGTTGACGAATGCCGCCGGGTCTTCGCGTGCTTCTGCGACGACGGCTTCGAGGGCCTTGACGATCGCCTCGACAGCTTCCTCGTCTCCTCGGGGGGCCCCGAGGGCACGGAGTTCTTCGGCCTCCGCTTCCATTTCGGGCGCGATCGCGGTTTCCACGGTCCGCTGCAGGCCGGCCTGTTTGGATTCGTTGCGCGGCGCGCTCCTGAAGATCCTCGACAGCTTCGCCTGAGCCCGCTGGCGGCGCTTCGCGCAGAGGGCGTTGGCCGCGGCGATGAACTCGGCCTTCGTCTGCGCCGCGCCGTCGGATCCGCCCGCTTCCGTCGAGCCGCGCCGCGCCTTCGCTCCCGGCTGCCGCTTCACCGCCCGCCGTCGTCGAGCCTTCCTTGTCGCCACCGCTGCCGCAACCGGCAAGCACCGCACCCGACAGCAGCAGGCACGCCACCAGCACCGAAGCGAAACCCCCTCATCTGCTCCTCCTTGAGAAAGGCATCATTGGTCTGAGTTTTATGCATGTTTCCTGAACATTACGTAAACCCCGCCCGCAGCGCCGCTACTCCTCGCGCAGCACCGCGAGCATTATGTTGGATTTGGCTTACATCTGCTCACCTCCAACCTGGGCGCGCGAACGATCCGGGCTAGGACGGCGTCCCGCAGGCGCCGATCCCGTATTCGCGGGCCAGCCGGTGCGGCTCGTCGAACGCTCCGGCGTTGCCGAGGAAGGCAGTGGGGTCCTTCCGGGCTTCGGCGAGCACCGATTCGATCGCGGCCACCACGCCTTCGACCCCTTCCTCGTCCCCGGGCGGGGCCTGCAGGGCCTTCAGCTGTTCGGCCTCCGCTTCCAGGCCTGGCACGATCGCGGCGAGGATGAGCCTGCGCAGAGCGGCCTGCCGCATCTGCTCGCCCTTGCCCGTGGCGCTCTGGACGATGGCGTCGGCCCGAACTTTGATCTGCCGCTTCTGCTTCCTGCACAGCGCGTTCGCTTCGGCGACGAAGCCGGACTCCGGTTCCGAAGTCGGCTTGGACCCCCCCGCCTCACCGCTGTCACGGGAGCCATCGGCGCTGCGCGAGTCGCCTTCCCTGTCGCCGGCTTCGGATCCGGTGGCAGCTTCGCGGCCACCGGCCGTCGAGCCTTCCCGGTCGCCGCCGCCACAGCCCGCGGCGACGGGGGCGATCGAGAGCAACAGGCATGCCGCGAACGCCAAAATCGACTTCCTCATCTCCTCCTCCTTGGGTAACGCATCGTTGATCCGTCTTTTTATAGAGGGTTTCTGAGCGATGAGTAGGAGACGGCGCTCCGCTTGCCCTTCGCTACTCCGCCAGCGCCCGGACTTCGTCTACTGCGACCGAGCCGGCGTGGGCGACCAGTTGCCAAGGCCCGTTGCCGTACCGCGCTTCGCAGACCGTCCCGGCCGCCCGACAGCGCGCCTGGCCGACGATCCCCGCCGAGCCCCGGAAGACGAAGGACCCGCCGCCATGCGCTCCCTGGGTCGAGCCCAGCGGCTCGACGCCGCCGAGAGCCAGGGATGCAGCCGACCTCCAGGCTTCGATCAGCCCGGGTCCGACGACCGAGTAGGCGACGTCTTCGTCGACGTGGCCGCCGCAGCCCGCCCGTTCTTCTTCGTCCAGCGGTCCGGCCGTCGCGCGGTCGCGGATCAGGACGTAGGGGCCGCGCCGCGTTTGCACGATGTAGGCATCGCCTTCACCGACGGAGAAGCGATCCACCGCCTCGACGAACTGGCCGCGCAGGACTATCGGCAGGGCGAATTCCGCAGCCTGTTCGAGGAGGGTCACCGGGTGCTCCAAGCCGGGAAGGGCGATCGCCAGGGCCTGCAGCCCCTCGCCGCAGTAGCCGGGGACGAACCAGCCTCCTTCGAGCCCTGGAATCGGCCGCGGTTTTCCCGGGCAACCACCGATGTCGAAGCCGAGCGCCTCCAGGGGGCCGGGTTCGAGGCCGTCCACCCCGTGCCACGCGAGGGCGAGCGCGTCGCGCGCCGGGTCCGGCACCCTGGGGCCTGGGTCGTATGCCGTCGAACAGTCCCCCCTGGAGTCCTCCCTTAGTTCGGATTCGCCAGGGTTGTCGCCGCCCCCCACCTCGCCCCCCTCGACCGCGACATCGGGCCGGAGTCGACGCCCGTGCACGGAGCCCCCGGGCTGTTCTCCGAGAGGTCCGCCGTCGCCATCGGAGACTTCTCGGGTCGCCTCGCCGAAGGAGACAACCGACAGCAGCCCCAGGCACAACGCCGTGGCCGCGATCGCCGCCGGCGTTACGAGGATGATCGACGCGCCCCAACTCAGGCTGCCGACCGGACGGTCGGGCTTCGAGAGCGCATGGCGGAGCGCCCGCGCGATCCTGAAGTCGAGCTTGCGAAAGCGCTTGCACACGGCGAGCCAGATGCTCGACTCACGCAGGACATCGGTGGCCCGCCTGATCTCGGCCGGGCCGTCACCCCCGAGGCCCTCGAACAGGCGGCGCTCCCGTGCTTCCTCCAAATCGGTCGAGGCGAAGAAGAAGAACAGCGCAGCCGCCGCCCCGAACGCGCCGAGCTCCGGGAATTGCGGCTCTTCGCCAAGAGCCAACACGATCGCCATCGCCAGCCAGAGAATCGCGACCGCGGCCTCCTTGAGGACCCACCTGCCCAGGCCCGCCTGCGGATAGCGCGCCCACAGGTGCAGTCCCACGCGAGCGACGGCGGTGACCGCGACGACCCCGTAGGCGGCCACCAGGATCGCGGACGCGCCCTCCACGTTGAGGCTCCCGTGCTGCGGCAGCAGCGCACCCGCGAACAAGAGCGCCACCCCGGCGAACGTCTGCCAGTTGATCGCCCTGCGCGCCGCCTTCAATCTCGTGCCATTCGGCCTGTCCATCTTCCCTCCTCCGGTGCGAGTTGACAGATCGCCAGGATGGTGTCAACACCTCCGAACAGGGGAGACGGGTCACGTACTGATACAACTCCCGCGGGGTGCCGGTTCCGAGTCCCCAGTTCGAATCCGGGCTTAACCTCGATCCACCGATTCACCGCACCCTGATTCGGTGATCCGTCCGCTCTCATTACGAGAATGACCTCCTGAGCAGGCAAAAAGCGGCTGTATTGGGCAGCCGCGGCCTGGCATCAGGAGGTCACTCACATGGTGAAGGGTTCTGAGGCATCTGTGCGGCTTGACTCGGTGGGCGTCGAGTTCGACGACGAGCGACTGGTCGCCAACGCCGGCCTGGTCTTGATCGCCACTCTCGCCAGGAGGCTGGGCATCGGGCAGTTGGTCGAGGAGGCGGTCCGCCTTGGAGGGCGAGCGGGCGCTTCGCGCCCGGGACGCAAGGTGCTCACGCTGGTCCACGCGATCGCCGCCGGCGCGGACTCGATCGATGACGCGGACGTGCTGCGAAGCGGCGCCACCGGGGCGCTGCTCGGCCACCGCGCGATGGCGCCATCGACGCTCGGCACCTTCCTGCGTGCCTTCACCTTCGGCCACGTGCGCCAGCTCGACAAGGTGCTGGGCGAGGCGCTGGGGCGCGCCTGGGCGAGGGGCGCCGGCCCCGGCGCCAAGCGCCTGGTGATCGACATCGACTCCTTCGTCGGCGAGGTCTACGGACGCCTCAAGCAGGGCGCCTCCTACGGCTACACCGGGGTGCGCGGCTACCACCCGCTGCTCGCCACCCGGGCGGGCACCGGAGAGGTTCTGCACGCCCGTCTGCGCAGGGGCGCGGCCAACTCCGGGCGCGGGGCGCATCGCTTCTGCGAAGAGCTGATCGCCAGGGTGCGCCGCGCCGGCGCCACCGGGGAGATCCTGATCCGCGCCGACTCGGCCTTTCACTCGCACAAGACGATCGACTATCTGGAGGCCAAGGGCTGCCTCTACTCGATCTCGGTCCGCCAGCACAAGCGCATCGCAGAGCGGATTGCCTCGATCCCCGAGTCGGCCTGGCAGCCCGTCCCCGACTACCCCGACACCGGCATCTGCGAGCTCGCCGAGACCACCTACGACGGGCGGCGGCTGATCGTGCGCCGCGTACACCTGCACGCCCAAGACGAGCAGACCGAGCTGTTCACCTACTGGCGCCACTTCGCCTTCCTCACCAACAGAGAGGAGGACATGCACACCGTCGACGCCGAGCATCGTCAGCACGCCGAGGTCGAGCTGGCGATCCGCGACTTGAAGGACTCCGCTCTCGCCCACTTTCCCTCGGGAAGCTTCGACGCCAACGCGGCCTGGACGGTGATCGCCTGCCTGGCCCACAACATGGCGCGCTGGGTCGGGCAGCTGGGCCTCGAGGATGAGACCTGGCGGGCGGCGCGGACGATACGCCGCTGGCTGATCGCGCTTCCGGGCAGGCTCACTCGCACGGCCCGGCGCTCTACCTTGCACCTGCCCGCCCGCTGGCCCTGGCGGGAGGCCTTCGCCGAGGCTCTCGCCAGGATCAGAGCGCTGCCGGTCGTGGCCTGACCTCCTCTTCACCGCTTCGCCTCACCTGCCGAGCCTCGGCCGCCTCGGGCTGCCCGAAATCGGCCACGGCGCGGTCCCGACGGACTCGTTGTCGGCCCGGCGGCGCAGGGAGGGCCTTACAGCCGATGATTTTCGCCGTTCACACCGTCGCTGGCCAGCGATGCCGCTATGTGTGCGGGTGAATCGGTGGATTGAGGCTTAAACGCCGCCCAACCCGACAATGCCTGCACAACCGCGAAATAGGCGCTTGCGCATCGCGCAAATTATCAGAGCGATCACCCAGTCCGGGCCGCTGACGTATGCCGAGCTGGGGGATAAGCTGGGCATCAACTCATCGGAATGGATCGGCGAACTTGCCGCGACCGGCGAAGAGCTCGGACTGCTGCAGGGCTTGACCAGCAGCGGCGACCTGGCGCCCGGGTCGAAAAGGGGTCGGCCCGCGGCGACCCGCTTTGTCGAGATCACGCGTGCCGCCGGGGGCTGCGTCATCGGCCTGAACGTCGGCAGGACCTACTTCGCGATCGGCGTGGCAGATCCCAACGGACGGCTTCTCTCGGCCAATGGCAAGCCACCGGACAAAGACCTTCGAAAGCGCGACAAGGATGCCCGCTGGAGCCGCTACCGGGCGGGTCAGATGGTCGTACACAAGCGCGGGCCCGGCATGACCGGCACGCCTCTCCTGAACCACATCGCGCAGAAGACGGTCCAGTGGGTGGAGAAGCTGGAGATCGACGAGGCCCAGATTCGTGGGATAACCCTGAGCCTGCCGGCGCCCGTGAGCACGACCAGAAGCAAGACGCTGACGAGCTCGATCGAGCCGACGCTGGACGGCATCGAAAGCATCGAAAGGGCTTTCAAGGCGGCCATGGGAGCCGATCGGTATCCCAATCTGCAGAAGGTCGTGCTCGCCAACGACGCCGACGTCGCAGCGCGCGTCGAGGTCCGCTTTGGAGAAGCCCACGGCTACACCGACGTGGTCGCAATCCACGCGGCGTTCGGCGCGGGCGCCGGCGTGATCACCGACGGGAAAGTGCTGCGCACGGGAGCCGGCGGCGGAGCGGGCGAGATCGGTCACTGCACGCCGGGGATCTCCCGCGATGTCGACTCCGAGCATGGCCTGGTCGAGCTCAATCCCGAATTGCCGCACTACCGGTGCGTATGCGATCGCCCCGGGCACCTCGAGGCGATGGCCGGCGGCGAGGCAATCGTGCGGCGCATAGAAGGGTCTCTGGGGCGGACGAAGACCGGACCGCCTCAGCGACTCGAGACGGTGCTGAGAGATGAGAGCGCCGACATCGCAAAGAAACTGGATGAGGTGCTCAAATCGGCCTCGGGCCGCCGGGCGTGGGAGCCGGGGCGCGAGGCTCTGTTGGACGCCGCGCACATGATCGGCGGCGCCGCGCATACGCTGGCGCACCTGTTCAACCCAGAGGCGATCTTCATCACCGGCAAGCTGAGCGAAGCCGGCGAATGGTTCCTTGAAATGGCCCAGGCGGGCTTCGACAATCGCGGACCGCTGGCCGGCTACACGCCGCCGATTGCGATGGGACTGGCGGCGGACCCCAACTCGCGGCGCAGGATCATGGTCAACGGGGCCGCCATGACCGCCGTCCGCGCGACCGAGCCCCTCTTCTTCGTGCGCAATCCGGACTTCGAGACGACCGGCGAGTTTCAGGAGCTCCCCACAACCGACGACTGAAACGGCTCCGCCTCCCCTCGACGTGGTGGCCCGGGCAGCAAGCACCTTCTTTCGCATCGGCGTATGCTCCTCTTACATATGCTCGATTTTTATCGATTAAAGGAGCCCGCCCGATGTTTCGCCTCAGCACCCTCGCCGTCTCGATCCTCAGCGCGCTCGCTCTCGGCGCTCTTCCATCGTCCGCAGCGGCGGACGAAGGCCCCGCAATCAGCCTGTCGAGCTACCCGGCAGCCTTCAGCTCGACCAACGAAGAAGCGAGCGTCCTCTACGGGGGGTCCTTTCGCTTCACCTGCGAATCCCATACGACCAGCGGGAAATTCACCGACCCCCACACCGGCTGGATCCGGATCACCTTCAAAGAATGCGAAGACAATATCTTCAGTAGCGAATGCTCAACCTCCGGTGGCGGGGTAATCACCACGCAGGCCATGACATTCCATACGGCCTACCTGAAGCCCGCGACGGAAGCATCCCATGAACGTCCCGGTATCGCGGTCACACCAAACGAGGGCACGGGCAAGTTCGCCGAATTCAGCTGCAACGAAGGCCTCCTCAAAGTCGCCGTCAAAGGCAGTGGCCTGCTCGGCACAGTGACCGAACCGGCGATAGGCGAAGGGTCGTCCGGCGCGATCTCGGTTGCGGTGAACGCCACGGCCGAAGGCCAGCAGCACAGCGAAACGCTCGGCGGGGGCGCGTTCGGGTTGAACGTCTCGTACAACGGCAACGAACCGGAAGCGGCGTATCAGGCCCTCGGAACGGATGCGCTCGCGCTGGCCGGGGAAGCCGAAGCGACGACAGCGACAGACACATCGTCGTTCGAACCGGGCGAAACACCGAGTTTCGAAGAAGCCCCGTCGGTCAGCCTGCCGGAATACCCGGCTTCCTTCACCACCTCGGGCGGGGAAAATATCTGGTCTTCGGCCGAATCGAGCATTGGCTGCGAATCGACGGCCGGCGAAGGCGAATTCACGAGCGCCCATACAGGGTTGATGAGAATTCGCTTTGAAGGCTGCGGATTCTCTGGGACGAAATGCACCACCCCCGGGCATGCGGCCGGGACGATCGTGAGCCAGGAACTGATCGTCCATACGGCGTATCTGAAGTCCGAAAGCCTGCACGAATCTCCCGGCATCGCCATCACACCCGAACATGTGACCGGCACCTTCGCCGGGTTTTCCTGTGTCTTTGGCCTGGTGCGATACGTCGTCAAGGGCAACGGCCTGCTCGGCACAGTCACGGAACCCGGACTCGAAGAAGCATTCAGCTCTGCGGCGATCGAAATGGCCGCAAGCGAAGAAGGGCAGCAGCACACGGAAACGGCCGAAGGGGAAGAATTCGGCCTGGAAGCCTCCGTCAACGGCTCCGAACTGGAACCGCTGTCGCTGAGCGCCGGCATGGTGCTGACGCTTTCCGCCCCTGAAGTCGAAGGGACGACAACAGAATAGGAAGCTGAAATCGACTTCCCGGGCGTGTAGCAGGCATTCTCCTGGCTACTAGCGAAGGTTTCAGGCTGTAGATTTTGCGCGAGCGAACGGGGATACTGCCCACTCGTGAAGGATCTCGCCAAGGTTTTCGCGGCAAATCTGAAGCGCGAGGTGGCCAAGTCCAGCTTCTCCCCGGAGGAGATCGCCGTACGGGCCGAAATCCACCGCACGCAGATCTACAAGCTGTTGCAGGGCAAACAGCTCTGCCGCATCGACACCCTGGTCAAGCTGGGCGGCGCCCTCGGCATCGAGCCGGCGACGTTGATCGAGGGCATCACCTGGAATCCCGCCGCCAGCACCAAGGGCGAGTTCGAGCTCCGCGCCTAGGGCCGAGACGAGAGCTCGCCGTAGGGTCGCGACGTCCAGCGACCGATCGCAGGATCTCCGCCCCGATGGAGCAACTTTCGTCCCCCTGGCGGACGACCAGGCCCGCGACGATCACGCGCGGGCCCTCGCTCGGCCTGGCTGAAAGCCGAGCAGAAGCTCCGGAGTTGCCCGTGTCCGACCGACCCCGTAACGTTACGACTGAGTGAGTATGCGAAAGGAGAAGCAGCTATGACCGACTCCCCGACTACGGGCCGCGCCGAGCAGCAAACCGCACGCCGGACCTCACTGTCGGAAGCTCTTCGTCGCTATCGCCAGCGCCGCACCGGATACGAGCAAATGCGTTCCGGAGATGCTCCCAAAGGTCTCTATCGGCCTCAGCGCAACATCCGTCACGACTACCGTGCCTGACGCCTTCCCCTCCCCCGACGAAAGTGCGGCTGGCGATGGGCTGCCCGCCGCCCCTCCCCAGACGCCCCTTTTCCACTCACTCGAAAGCGCGCGATATGTCCGCCAAGGACAAATCCGAGATATCGAGCGAGTCACCGGCAGACGCTTTCGGACGCCGGGGTGGACTACCGGATGCAGGGGCGGTAAGGCGCCTTGGAGTTGCGCGGCTCCTCGCACTCGATCGACTCCTGGCGACCGAGGAAGGATGGGTGCACGTCGGCAAGAGCCAACGCGGTGGCGACCGACAGCGCGGCGGAAGCGAGCAACAGGATCCGAGCGCCGGTGATCGACACCTCGCCGTAGGATCACTCCGAGTCCAACCACACCGCGATCTCGTCGGGGAACGACTTGGCGGTGTAGAGGTCGAAGCAGCGGACCTCGGGGGCGCTGTCGCCTGAGGCGGCGCCGTCGAGGCGGCGGCTGCGCTCGGCCGCGCTCCACATCGGGTGGCAGAGGACGGCGGTCTTCGGCCTGCCGTCGTCGCTCAGGGTCGGGAGGCCGGCGATCGTCCCCGGCCGCAGGCCGAACGCGGACGCCACGGCGCGGCCGATCGAGTCGGCGTCGTCGAGCCAGCGCCGCTCGTCGAGCGGCCGTGCCGCCGCCAGCTCGGCGAGGTCGAGCCCGAGGCGCCAGTCGAGCAGCCGGTGGAGAGACCGGTTGTCGTAGCTGCGCAGGCAGTCGGGGCAGGAGCGGTCGCAGGTGGTGGCGTGGCCGGCTTCCTGGAATTGACCGCCGATCTCCTCGACTATCCGGTCGAGCACCCGTTCCAGCCGCGCCGGCTCGCCGAGCTGGCGGCAATAGCCGGCGCCGTTCTCGAGCCGGTCGGCGAGGAAGATCCGCCGCGTCACGCCCCCGCCGGCCCCGGAGCGGAGGCGGGTCGGCTGGAGGCCGATCTGGAGCTCCCGCGGGTCGACGTCGAGCTCGGCCGAGCCGGCTAGACCGAGCAGCTGGGCGAAGGACCAGAGGGCCGCCAGCGCCGGACCGCGACCGGCGACGTCGAGGGCCTCGCTCGCCGGCGCGAGCAGCTCCAGCGCCAGCACGTCGGTCGGCCGGATCGCGCCGATCGCCCCCTCGACGTCGTGCGGGCGGTCCACCAGGTCGGCGGGCAGCGCCACCCGGTCGGCGTAGGCCTCGCCCTGCGGGACGACGTAGGTGCCGCTGAGGCGGTGCAGCTGGAAGAGCTGCCCGTTGTTGTCGTTGATCGTGTGCAGGAGGCATTCGGGCCGGCTGGCGACAGCCAGGCCGCGCACCTCGTAGAGCCGGTCGGAGTCGCCCGCCCCCCAGGCGAGCTGCGGGCTGCCTCCCGAGGGGCCGCGCTCCGCCTGGTCGTCGAAGTCGCGCGGCCGGTGATCGGTGCGAAAGCCTCCGGGCTGGTAGAGGTCGAAGCGGGCGAGCGGCCCGCCGCAGACCTCGCACCCCTCCAGCTCACCCGCCGACTCCTCGTGGACCGCGTCGCAGTCGAGGCAGCGGGCGATCGGCACGCCGTCCCCAAGCGGGTCGGCCGGGGCCATGCCGCCGAATTTGGGCTCGTAGGCGGCGAAGCCGACGCAGACGTGGGTCTGCTTGTCCTTGACCACCTCCGAGCCGGGCGCGAAGCTGGAGACCGCCAGGTCGAGCTCCCGTTCGCTGACGCACGCCTCGGCGTCGTCGAGCGACTGCGGCACGTCACCCCAGAGCTCGCGCATCCGGGTCGGGAAGCCGAACATCGGCAGGACGCCGGCGTTGGCCAGCTGCTCGCTCAGCTCGCTCTGCGCGAACAGCGGGTTGGCGACCGCCTCGTCGATCCGCTCGACCAGCTCGCCGCGCAGCGCCTCGCGGACCGCCGCCACCTCCGCCTGCTCGAGCCCGCTGAGCGCCGCGAGGCCGGCGACGACCTCGTCGACCTCGTCGGAGCGGGCGAGCCAGCGGGCGACCGCGGCGCGCCGGCCCTGCCAGTCCTCGGCCTTGCCGAGCTGGCCGTGGATGCTGCGCCCGGGCGCCGGCGCGAGCTCGTCCGGCAGGGCGAGGAAGGCGCGCCGCAGCGACTCAGCCGCGGCGACGCGCCGCACCAGCTCCACCCGCGCCAGGTCGAGCTCGGGCTGCGGCGGCCGCTCGCCGGTGATCCGCCGCGGCGCGTTGAAGTAGAAGTCGTCGTGGGCGCGGTCGCGGCAGATCGTCACCGCGAAGGACCAGGGCTGGCCGGCGCGCCCGGCGCGCCCCACGCGCTGCTGGTAGTTGAAGCGCTGCGGCGGCATGTTCGCCATCACGACCGCCTTGAGGGCGCCGATGTCGACGCCGACCTCCATCGTCGTGGTGACGCTGAGCACGTCGATCGGGCCGGTCAGCGGGTTCTCGGCCGGCTCCAGCAGGGCGCCCTTGAACTGGCGCTGGCGCCGGCGCTGCTCGCGCAGGGGGCGGGTCTGCCCGGTCAGCTCCTCGACCCGCAGCCGGCGCGGCGCCTCTTCGGCCAGCCACGCGTAGTAGTCGTCTACGGGGTCCTCGTCGCCGAGCGGCGCCAGGCGGATGCTCTGGCAGCGGGTCCCCGTGCAGACGCCGGCGGAGGGATGCAGGTGGATGCGCCCGCAGCGCTCGCAGCGGTAGCGCCGCTCGGGTCCGAATGCGACCCGCAGGCCGCCGAGGCGCAGGACCCACTCGCTCAGCGCGTGGGAGGCGCGCAGGGCAGCGCCCAGGCGCTCCAGCCACTCCCCGGCGTCGTCGCCGTGGCGGTCGGCGAGCTTGGCGGCGAGGGCGCGGAGGCCGAGGCCGGGCCCGGTCGCCGTCGCCGCCACGCCGCCGGGGAAGCGCCCCGAGAGGCCGAGGACGCGGACCGCGGAGCGCAGCGCCTCGAGCGCCGGCTCGGGGTCGAGCGGCAGCTCGGCGAGGGCCGGCTCCGCCGGCTCCAGCCAACCGAGGCCGATCGACTCGAAGTCGCGGCCGCCGCGATTGAAGAAGGCCTCGGCGAGGTGGCCTTCGAGCAGGCGCCGCGATTCCTCCAGCCCCGGCCGGCGCAGGTCGGCGGCCATCCGCTCCCACTCGCCGTCCGGCGCCTGGTGCAGCTCCCACCACGGCCTGCCGCCGCCGACCGCCTGGCCGCTCGCCTGCGGCCCGGCCGGGTTGACCCCGAGCCCGACCAGCTCGCGCTCGACGCCGATCGCGAGCGTGCCCCAGGGCACCGCCCTTCCGACGCCTCCGTAGCGGCGCTCGAAGCGCTCGACCGCCTCCCGGTCCGACCCGCTCAGCTCGTGCCCGCCGGCCTCGAGCCGCAGCGCGGCCCAGAGGTCGGGGCTGTCGGACTTGACGCCCTCGACGAGCTCCCGCTCGGCGTCGTTCAGCTCGCCGCCCGTGGCCGCGGCGCGCAGCAGCTCCAGCGGCGGCCGGTGATGCTCGAGGCGGCGCGTGACCAGCTGGCGGACCAGGTCGCGGAAGTGGTTCAGCTCGATCCCCGCCGCGGTGCCTGCCGCGTCGTCGCGGCTGTCGGTGAAGACGATCGTGCGCCCCTGCGCCGGGTCGTCGGCGATCGACCGGACGACGCGGTCGACGACGATCTGGGTGAGGCGCGCGGTGCCGGCGGTGTGCGCGCGGATCGGGCTGCGGATGATCCCGCGCAGGAAGAGCGAGAGCTCGCGATTGGACCCTTCGGTGTCGCAGCGCGGGCACTTCTTCGGCAGCGCCGGCACCCGCTTGCCCTCGATCCGCGGCGCGAGCAGCATCGTGCCGTTGGCTTCGCCCGCGGGCGCCTCGCAGAGCACGCCGGAGTGCGGGTTGAGCTGGGCGGGAGCGAAGCGGAACTCCTCGTTCGCGTGCGTCCACCGCACCGACTCGGTCGGGCAGGCGCCGCCCCAGAACCACATGTAGTCGTCGCCCCAGGCGCGGGCGAAGACCGGCTTCTCCGCCGCTCGCTGCGAGTCGGGGAGCGAGCTGAGGTACCACTCGTTGTCGCCGTCGAGCAGGCTGTCGGGCCTGTAGGTGAAGCCGCCGAGGAAGGCCTCGCCGCACTGGTAGCAGTAGAGCAGCTCGAGCACGCGCGCGCCGCAGTGGCAGCGTGCGGCGGGGCGCGACAGCAGGGTCCCGACGAGGCGCGGCTCGGAGGCTTCGTCGCGGTCGAGCAGTTTGCACCGCGGGTCGGCACACGCCCACATCCCCCTGACCTGGCGCACGAAGTGGTGCGAGCGGAAGGGCACGGCGTCCTCCTCCGGCCGGTCGGCGAGCTGCTCCAGCGCCGGCTCGAGCGCCGCCGGGTCGGGGTCGCCGAGCAGGCTCTCGGCGGCCTCGAAGAGCCGCACCGCGCGCGGCCCGCGCTCGTCACGGCAGACCGCGGCGAGCGCCGCGGACAGGCCGTCGACGGGCTCGCCCGCGGCGACGGCGCGCCGCTCCCGGTCGCTGAGGCGGCGGGAGTCCGGCAGCTCGCGGGGCGCGCCCGCGGTGACGTGGAAGGTCGCGCGATCGACCCCGAAGAGGCCCTCCAGGTAGCCGAGCCCCTCCTCCCCGTCGAGCGAGGCGCTGGTGCCGATGCAGCGCAGCTGCGGCGAGTCCGGCTCCAGGCCGAGCCGGCGCAGCAGGTTGCGCAGCACGAGCGCGACCTCTCCCCCCTGCGTCCCCCGGTAGGTGTGGAGCTCGTCGACGACCAGGGTGAGCGCGTTGCGCTCGTCGCTCTGCAGCCACTCGCGCGTGGCGGCCAGCATCGGCTGCTCGCGCTCGCGCATCAGGATCGCGTTCAGCATCGAGTAGTTGGTGACGAGGATGTCCGGCGGCGCGCAGATCATGTCCCAGCGGGTCAGCATCTCCCCGTCGCGCGGGTCGGGGAACTGGTGGCGCAGCGCCGGGTCGCCGGTGTGCATCTGGTCGCGGTCGGCCTCCATCTCGCGCAGCTCGCGCCTCACGTCCGCGACCCGCTTCTCGCTCAGCGGCCCGGGGAGCTCGCCCATGCCGAGCGTGTCACCGGTGTAGCGGCCGAAGCTCAGCGGCGGCCCGCCGCCGCGGCGGTCGACCCGGGCGACCGCGGCGCGCAGCCTCGTTATCTGATCCTCGACGAGGGCGTTGGTCGGGTAGAGGACGACGGCGCGGATCGCGAACGGCCTGCCGCCCTCCGGGCGCGAGGGGCGCCAGCGACCGCGCTCGCCCTCGTCCCACCAGCGGTGCAGGTCGGGCTCCGGTGGGAGCTCTTCGAGCTCCGCCAGCAGGCGCGCGAACAGCGGCAGCAGGAACGACTCCGTCTTGCCCGAGCCGGTGCCGGAGGTCACCACGACGTTGCGCTTCGCGCCGTCGCCGGAGCCGAGCGAGACGCGCAGCGCCTCGGCCTGGTGGGCGCGGAGCCGGAAGTCGGGACCTTTGCCGAAGACCACGCGGGCGAGCCGCTCCGCGACCCGGGTCGAGACGCCGGCCTGCTCGCAGACGTCCGCGATCGGCTCGGTCCCCTCGTAGGGGAGGATCGGCTCGATCAGCGGCTCGGTGAAGGCGACGCCGGGCTCGACCAGCAGGGCGCGGCGCTCCTCGCGCAGGCGCGGGTCGCGCAGCCAGTAGGTCGTTTCGTAGTAGCGCAGGAAGCCCTCGCGGAGGGCGGCCTCCAGCCGGTGGGGAGCCGGCTCAGACACGGGCGGCCATCCGCTCGCCGGTCATCGCCGCCAGCAGGTCCTCGGCCAGCGGCGCCGGGACGCCCTGGTAGATCGCGGTGTGGTCGGTGCCGGGTTGCGACGCGAAGCCGCCGGCCAGGACCAGCGCGCGCTCGTACAGCCACGGCGGCCTTGCGCCGAGCCGGCATGTCACCTGCCCGTCCGGCCCGACCGTCATCAGCTCGCGGGGGGAGGAGCTCAGCCAGCGCACCAGCCGGCTGTCGGCTACGCGCAGGTCGCTGCCGCGGCGGTGCCAGACCAGCCTCGGCATCCCCTTCGTGCGGTAGCCGCCGTCCGCGTCGAGCAGCTGCGCGGGGCGCCAGCGGTTGCCCTCCAGCCGCTCGACCGGGCCGCGCTGCGGCGGGCCCTGGAGGGAGGGCAGGGCGGCGCGCAGGGCGGGGAGCGCGGGCAGGCTGGCGGCAAGCGCGCGGGCCGGCTGCTCGGCGACGTGGACTGGCGAGGCGAGGCCGGCGGCGAGCCGCTCGGCGTCCTCCCGGGTCAGACCCGGCAACAGCACGCGGGCCGGCGCGTCATGCTGGAGCTCGTAGCGCAGCTCGGTCGCGTTGCCGAGCTCGTAGAGCAGCCGTTCGGCGCGAAAGCCGGCGAGGAACGGCTCGCCCTCGCCGAGGACCACGGTCGCCGGCGCGATGCGCCAGTTCGCCGGCCGCAGCCGCCGGTCGAGCCTCACCTCGACGTGGCCGAGTGCCGAGAGAGTCCGCAGGGCCTCGCTCGGCGTCCACGGATCGACCTCAGCCCCGCTGAGCAGCGAGCGGATCCTCTCGGCGCGGCCCTCGCCGATGAACGAGAGCGCGTCCAGCAGCCGGTCATGATCGACCCGTCGCTCCTCCGGCAGCGGCGGGACGGGCACCGGGCGGGCGGTGCGCGGCGGCGGCCCGGCGCCGCCTCGGTGGCGGCCGCGCCAGGGCCGCGCCGGGAAGCGCTTCTCAAGCCCGCAGTAGCGGCACGACCCCTCGATCGTCTCGCCGCTGCGAGCGCGGACGTCGCGGCCGGCGGGCGGGAGGACGATGTGATGGGCGCCGGAGAGGTAGCAGGACGGGACGTCGACGGTCGGCGCCGCCGCGGTCTGCTCCTCCTCGATCTCCTCGGCCTCATCGGCCTGCTCCCCCGCCTCCGCCCCATCGGCCTGCTCCGCGGGCTCGTCGTCATCGGGCGCCGAGTCGGCGGATCCCGTGGTGAGCGGCCAGAGCGCGCCTTCCCCGGGCCCGCGCCGGACGGGGGCGGAGCGGAGGGGCGCCGCCGCGTCCGCCGAGCGCAGCCTCATCGCCACCGTGCCGAGGACCCGATCGTCGTCCGGCTCGAGCAGCTCGGCCCGGTAGTCGCCGTCTTCGAGCTCGAGCTCGTCGAGGTCGGCGATCAGCGCGCCCTCGAAGCTACCGAGGTCGTGGGTCTGCTCGCCCGGCCCGACGAGCCGCGCCGCGATCGTCCGTCCCGGTGGGGCCGTGGCCTTCAGCTCCGGCGCGCCGCGTGCGTGCCAGGTCGCCCTGCCGGGCAGCTTCATTCCCCGGTCGAGCGATATCTCGGCCCAGGCCAGCGGGACGAGCACCGCCAGGTCCGGCGCCGAGGTGTCGCTGATGCCGACGATCTCGACCCCCTCGTAGAGCAGCCAGCCCCGCGGCAGTCCGGGCAGCGACTCATGGACCCGGTAGCCGGCGCGGGCGACGGAGACGAGCTCCCGGTCGAGGCGCTCGCGCGAGGACTCCACCGCGAGGAGCATGTGCTGGGCGGTGAGCGAGACGCGGTCGACCTCGCGGTAGACGTCGCTCGCCCCCTCGCGGGCGAGGGCCACCACCGGGAGGGGACGGCGACGCGCCCGGAAACCGTGGTCCCCGACCAGCTCCAGGCGGGACGCCAGCAGGTCGGCGATGCCGAGCGGTCCCGCGAGCGCGCGCCAGCCGTCGGGGTCGGGCGGCTGGAGCCCGCCGCTGCCGCCCGCCGCCGCCAGCGCCGAGCGCCCGGCCTCGTCGCAGTCCGGCGCCGGCGAGAGGCTCTCCACCTGCGGGGGCGCGGCGACGGCGACTCCGAGGCGCAGCGAACGCCGTGGCAGCCGCCTGACGCTCGCCTGGAGCGCGACCCGGCCCCCCGCGCCGGGGTCGGCCTCCTCCGCGCCGCCGCTCCAGGCGGCGAGCTCGACGCAGGCGACCTCGGCGATCCGGCCGAGCACCTCCGGGCTCTCGGCCAGCCGCTTGAGGCTGATGCTGAGCGGCGCGTCCGGCAACCGCTCCTCCAGCAGCCGCGCCATGTCGTCGGCGGCGACGGTCTGCCCCGGTCGCAGGCCGGAGTCGGCGAGCAGGCGCAGCAGCGCCCGGCGATCGCTGTCGCGGACGAGCGCCTGCGAGAGGGCCGGCCCGACGTACGTGCGGTGGTCGAACGCAAAGGCGGTGGGCAGACCGCGACGGTCGGGCTGTTCCTCGAGCCAGGCGTTGAAGGCGCCCCAGAAGTCCCCCGAGCTCTCGGCGAAACTGCGGAAGACCCGGTGCTTGACGTCCTCGTCGAGCGGGTCGCCTCCCAACATCGAGACGAAGCGGCCGTAGTAGTTGCTGGCCGCCAGGTCGCCCTCGGCTCGCATGCGCTCCGCCACGAGGGAGAAGAAGGCGAGCAGCGCGACCACCGGAGGCGGCGTGGAGCGGTCGCCGCCCCGCCAGGCGGCGAGACGGGCCGCGTGCGCGGCGAACAGCGGGCCGCTTCGATCGAGGTCGATGGTCGAGCCGACGGCGGCGACCAGCTCATCCGCCGGGTCGCGCGCCGCCGGCAGGCCGATCGCCGCGGCGATCCGCGCCAGCGGCTCCTCCTCCAGGTCGAGGTAGACCGGCCGCGACCCCCATCTGCCGCCGAAGAGCTCCTCGGAGATCGCATCTCCCCAAGCGTCGTACGGCCCCCACTCCAGCTCGACCCGAACCCCGACCACCTCCAAGTCGTCGATCGCCTCTCAGCGGTACGGCGCGGGAGCCTATCGGGAATGACTGCTCATTACCAGGGATTTCTGTCCACTAAGTCGCGGGGGGCGAGGGCGCGGCGGGCCCTCCCGTACCATCTCAGCCGGAGACCGCGGGAAGGGCAGGGGCTTACCCGCGGTCGCCGACTACTGGTGGAGGCGCTGCGGGGCACCTCCTCCCCCGCGCTGCCGTACCGAGCCGGTTCTATATCAGATGGGAGTCTACTTTGGAACGGTTGGGGGCCTGTCTCGCCGCCCGTCCCCCGGCGGGGGCCATCGCCTTGCCCTGGCGAGGCTACGGCGTCACCTATCCACGTAGCAAAAATTCTCCTGGTTACTTGCTGACGGTTGAAGGCTGTAGCTTTGATGCGAGCGAATTGCGAGACTGATCGCCGGTGGAGGACCTCGCCCCCGAACCGGGAGACGAGAACTCGCCGTAGACAGCCGGCCTCAGCTTTGGAGCGCCGGCTCGCTCGGCGCGCCGGGCCCGCGATTCCCTCATCGGGCTCGTCCGGCCCGTCGGGCCAGTCTCCCCCGCCCGGGGCGGGCGGAGGTCGCCGACATGGCGGTGCGAGCGTAGCCGCGGGAGGCGCGACCCCCTTGACACAAAGTCTCCTGCCAATTCTTTGATTCCACGCGCCACAGGCGCGTCGGCGCCGGCAACGATCCGATCATGCCCCTCGTCGCCGAGATCGGCTTTGCCACCAGCCTGCTGGAACTCGTTGCTACGTCGACCGGCGAGGGGATCGTGGCCGGTGGCTTCGTTGCTGCCGCCGCTGGGATGGTGGTCGGTCGTTCCCGCAAGGAACTCGAGGGCAACGCCATGAGGGATGGCTTCTGGGGTGGACTTGGTGGATTGTGCTGTCTGTTCTTCGACCTGTACCTGCGCTATGCTGTCTGACAGATGATAACGCGCAACTTCTACATCTCCCTGGGTGTCTTCAACCTGATCTTGTTCGGCGGGGGATGGCTCCTGCGGCATTCGGAAGCGGGGGTACAGGCCGTCGTTGTCGTTGCCTTCGCGGTCGGCCTCACCATGCTTGAGGTACTCGACAGCCGAGACCGCCGGCGCGGGCGCAGCCAGCGGTGATCCACCCGCGGCCTCAGCCCTGGAGCGCCGGCTCGCTCGGCGCGCCGGGTCTGGCGGTGCAGCAGGGCCATGTGGCCGCCCCTGCGGCGGCAGCCCGGGAGGGAGCCGGCGAACGCGAGCTGCGGGCGGCCTACGTGCATCATCATCGCCGCGGCGGCGATCGGGCCGTTCTCGTCGGCGGCGAGGTAGGTGCGCCACTCGCGGCGGCCGGGCAGGCCGAAGATGAAACCGTCCCCGTTCCGATCGAGGTGGTAGGCGGGGGCGAGTACGTTGCTGAAGGTTTCGACCATCGAATCGCCCTCCAGCAGTTCGACCTCGATGCCGGGCGGCGCCGAGAAGCCGGGCTGCCCCGCGGGACGGGGGAAGGTCGCCGACATGGCGACACGGCCGTAGCCACGGCGCTCGAGGTGCTCCGCGGCCGCCTCCGGTTCGCCGAACTCGCCGGCGGCGGCCTCGAAGGCGCGCAGGCACTCGGCGTCTGAGTCGAAGTGCTCGGAGGCGCCGCCGCCGACGCTGAGCACGACGTCGAACTCGCGCTCCTGCCTCCGATCGGCGCTCTCCGCTACCGTTCCTGATGGAGTTCCTGCCCATAGGCCAACCCAGGCGAGGAAACGCCATGACTCCAGCAGACATCGAGCAGACGCTGAAATCGGAGGAAGAGCTGGCCGATTCGCTCAGCGCCTACACCGGCGAATGGGTGGCGGTGCGCGAGCATCGTGTTGTCAACCATGCCCCGACCTTGAATGCGTTGCTGGAGCGTGTAGAGCCCGAAATACCGAACCTTGAACGAATCTTCGAGGTAGGAGAACCTGGCGGGGTCTGCTTCCTCTGAGGCTAGCGAGTTTCCCTACGCGGGCCTGATCCCCGGTTCCCCGATCAAGCCGGCGATCCCGATCTGGCTGACGGGAGCAAACGGCCGCTCGTTCCCTTTCTTCGCGCTGCCGGACAGCGGCGCCGATGCCTCCTGCTTTCCTGAGGAGTGGGCGTCCAAGCTCGGCGTCGACCTGGCGGCCTGCGAGAAGCAGCCGGTCAACACCGGGGCCGGAAAAACGCATCACCATGTTTGGGATGCGGGGCTGAAGGCGCAGATCAACGGTCTGGAGATCGATTTGGAGGCGGTGTTCGGGCCGATCAACGTTCCCGTGCTCGGTCGGCGGGACTTCTTTGCGCACTTCCGAGTGGAATTCGACGAGCGTCGACGAATGACGCGGCTGATTCCCTACTGAAGGCGAGATCCGGCGTAGCCGAATCGCGATCCAGCCAGTCTCGCCTGGCAACTCCTACGACATCTGTCTATAATGACAAAAGGTTACAGTTTCGTGCGCCACGCGTTACACCTCGATCCCTACAGTGGGTCGATGGAGGCAATGGCCCGGCAGACCTGGACAGACGAGCGACTTGACGACCGCTTCGACCATCTGGAAGCGGAGATGGACGAGCGCTTCAAGCGCGTCGAAGCCGAGATGAAGGCCTCCCTGCGCGAGGAGATCGCGGCATGCGGCGCGGAGCTGCGCGAGGAGATCAAGTCGAGCAATGCGGAGCTACGAGAAGGGATCAAGCAGAGCAATGCGGAGCTACGAGCAGGGATCGACTCGCTGAGCGCGCAGCTCGCCGCCTTGAGCCAGACGCTGATCCGCGTAGGCTTCGGGCTCGCCGCCGCCCTACTTGCCGGCGTCCTGTTCCACCTGCTCTGAACGAAGCTCGGGCTCGGAGGCGCCTCAGCGCCGCGCCTCAACGAAGAGCTCGCACTGCATGGCTGGCCGCTCCCGCCGCCTCCCCCGCGTCGTCCCGGCCCACGACCTTCGACGCCTGCTCTGCTCCCTGCGCGGGGCCGCTGACGTCGACCCGGCGCGTGAGGAGGGCGCCGTGCTGGAGCGACCGCACGAGGCGACGACACTGCTCGCCGTCTCCCTGATGGTCGGCACGGGCATGCGGGTGAACGAGGTCGTCGGGCTGGTCTGCGAGGACGTCGACCTTCCGAGCGGGAGCATCCGACTGCTCGGCAAGGGTCGCCGCGAGCGCCAGGTCTTCCTCTCCAACGACTGGATAGCCAGCCTCACGCAAGCCTATCTGCGGACCCGCGCCTCGATCATAGGCTGCGGCCACCGCAGCGTCGATGAGCCCCTACACGCTCGGCAGCCGTCCCCCGTTCGGGAAGACCAGCTCCTCGGGCGGCTGCCAGACCGAGCGCACGTCGACCAGGCGGAAGCCGGCGCGGAGCAGGTTGCGGGCGCCGACGGAGAGGGCCTCCGGGCACCGGGGGGACTCCTCGGTGATCGCGAAGAGCTCCCGCGCGCGGGTCTGGGCGACGTCTTCGATCTGGCGGTGCAGCAGCGCCAGGTGGCCGCCCCGGCCGCGGCACTGCTCGAGCGTGCCGGCGAACGCCATCTGCGGCATGTCGTAGTGCATCATCATCGCCGCGGCGCCGATCTCGCCGCTGTCGTCGGCGGCGATGTAGGTGCGCCAGTCGCGCTCGGCCGGCAGGCCGAGCATGAAGCTGCTCCCGGTCCACTCGAGGCCGTAGGGGGCCGCGAGCAGGTCGCCGAAGATCTCCGATTCCTCGCTCGTCTCCTCGACCTCGATTCCGGGCGGCGGCGCGAAGCCCGCCGGGCCGGCGTCGCGGGCGAAGGTCGCCAGCGTCGAGGTGCGGCGGTAGCCGCGGAACTCGAGGTAGTGGACGGCCTCACCCGGTTCGCCGACCCGGCTCTCGTCGCGCAGCGGGACGCGCACGTCGAGGCCCATCGACTCCGCCCAGTTGAGCGCGTCGCCCAGGTGGCCCTGCATGACCGCGTCGGGCAGCTCCGCCCCGAGCACCACGTTGAACATCGACAGCAGCGGTTCGTCGGCGTAGGCGAACGCGAGGATCGGCCCGTAGTGGCGCGCCTCGATGCCGTGCTCTTCCACGGCGTCGAGCGGGGGCACGCGCCAGAGCGCGAGCCAGAACTGCCGCTCGAGCCTGTAATAGGCGCCCCGGCCCATGAGGTTGTCGAACAACCGGCCGACCTCGAGGTGCACGTCCCGCTCCCCCACCCGTCTAACCTAAATGAACTTGCACGATTTGTGCAAGGAACCCGCCGGTATCCGCCGCGGGCGGGCGGCGCAACGAAGCCGGCCGGGCCGGCGGCGCGGGCAAAGGTCGCCGGCGTCGAGGTGCGGCTACGACATCTGTCTATAATGACAAAAAGTTACAGTCTTGTGACCCACGTGTTACACCTCGATCCCTACAGTGGGGCGCATGGAGGCGATGGCCCGGCATACCTGGACAGACGAGCGACTGGACGACCGCTTCGACCATCTGGAAGCGGAGATGGACGAGCGCTTCAAGCGCGTCGAAGCGGAGGTGAAGGCCACCCTGCGCGAGGAGATCGCGGCATGCGGCGCGGAGCTGCGCAAGGAGATCCGGGCGGGCAACGCGGAGCTGCGAGGCGAGATCAAGGAGAGCAACGCCGAGCTGCGCGCGGAGATCAAGGAGAGCAACGCCGAATTGCGGACGGAGATCAAGGAGAGCAACACTGAGCTGCGGGCAGAGGTCAAGGAGAGCAACACCGAGCTGCGGGCCGAAATCAAGGAGAACAACGCTGAGCTGCGCGCGGAGATCAAGGAGAGCAACGCCGAATTGCGGGCTCTCATCAGGGATGGCAACGCGGAGCTGCGAAGCGAGATCGACTCGCTGAGCGCGCAGCTCGCCGCCCTGAGCCAAACGCTGATCCGCGTCGGCTTCGGCCTCGCCGCCGCCCTGCTCGCCGGCGTCCTGTTCCACCTGCTCTGAGCGGCGCCCGGGCCGGAGGCGCCTCAGCGCCGGCGCCTCCCCGCGGGCCTACAGGTGCGGCGCCGCGATCAGGGCGGCGATGATCGCGAAGAGCCCACCGATCACCCTGAGCTGTAGCCGGTCGAGGCTACCTTCGAGATTTTCGAAGCGTCTGTCGACCTGCTCGAAGCGTTTGTCGACCTGCTCGAAGCGTTTGTCGACCTGCTCGAAGCGTTTGTCGATGTTGTCGCTGAGGACATCGATCTTCTCTCCGAGCGCGTCCAGCCTGGCATCTGTCGAACCGGCGTGCATGGCGCTCTCCATTGTTGCATCGTAAACCTTTCGGCGCCGGCCGGGTCCCTCTGCGCGGATCGGATCGTGCGACGACATCGACAATCCAATGCGGCGGCGGGCGAGACTCTCCCCCTCTCGGCCGGATGCAGAGCGGGATTTCGCGCAGTTTGCGGGAAACGCAGCGGCGCGCGACCCGGGAATGCTCCGCCCCTCACCCCCGCGCCTCGACGAAGAGGTCGTGCTGTGCCGCGGTGGGCACGCAGCGGACGCCGCGTTCGTCAAAGACGTCGACGAGGCCGAGGCCGACCTCGCGCGCCTCCTGACAGAGAACCGCCTCGCAATCCTTTGATCTTTCGCGCCACGCGCGCGCCGGCGCGGCCTAGCGTCGCAGGCTGTGATACTTCTTGTCAGAGGGGCGGATGGGCGCTATGTTGAATTGACCTGGGATGCTTGGTCCCACGTCCTGGCCCGGCATCCCCATCTGACCGGACACCTTGCCGACGTCGTGCGAACCATCGAACACCCCGATCACCGCGAGCCCGACAGCAGGCCGAGCCGCGAACGGTTGTTCAAGCGCGGGGGCCCGGACCGTTGGCTTCGCGTCATCGTGGAGTTCGCCGGCGATTTCGACGGCGTGGTGACCGCCTTCTCGCAGAGCCTGAATCCCCGACCGAGGCGCGGCCGATGACCGTCCGCATCGGAAGCCACGCCTTCGACGACGTCTTCTTCGACCGCGAGCGGGACGTCCTCTACATGCACAAGGGCAGGCCGACACCGGCCGCCACGACCATCCCGACGCCCGAGGGCCACGCCGTGATGCTCGACGGGAGCGGCGCGATCATCGGCATCACGATCGTCAACGCCCGCTGGCTGGCCGAGCGCGATGGGCAGATCGTCATCACGGTCCCAGAGACGGCCTCCTCAGGCCCCCTGGCGACCTCGGCCAAAGACCTGGCGCCCGCCTTCGCGGCGTAGATCGCACAGCCGGGGGACCGGAAGGAGCCCACCTCACCCCCGCGCCTCGACGAAGAGGTCGTGCTGGGCCGCGGTGGGCACGCAGCGGGCGCCGTGTTCGTCGAAGACGTCGACGAGGCCGAGGCCGGCCCGCTCGAAGGCCACGGCCAGCTCCTCCACGGTGTAGAGGCGGCGCTGGAAGTCGTGGGGCTCACGATCTTCGGGCGGGTCGTGCTCGAACAGGGTGCGCCTCGTGCCGTCGAGGCGGTGGGTCGGTTCGTTCCAGTGCTGCTCGATCAGCTCGATCGTCTCGCCGCACTCAAACCAGGTGCGGGCCGGCAGCTCGGCTTTGACGCGCAGCACGTTGGGCGTCTGCATCAAAAGGCGCCCGCCGGGACGCAGGGCGCGGGCGGCGGCCTCGAAGGCGCGCAGGTTCTCCTCGTCGTCCTCGAAGTGCTCGAAGGCGCCGCCGCCGAGGCTGAGCACGACGTCGAACTCATCCTCGAACTCCATATCGCGCGGGTCCACTTCGTAGAACCAGGGCAGCAGGTCCTGGGACTCCGCTTCACAGCCCGCCGCTTCCAGCAGCTCCTGGCTGACGTCGACGCCGATCACGTCATAGCCCTCCCGGCACAGCTCCAGGGTGCGTTCCCCGGTCGCGCAGGCGAGGTCGAGGATGCGCTCGAAGCCGTCGAGCTCCAGCATCCCCAGCGCCAGCTGCGCGGTCTCCTCGCCGCCCTCGAAGTGCTGCGCCCAGGGCTCGGCGCCGAAGCTGGTGCGGTACCAGTCGACCGAGACCCCGGCGACGGTCTTCACCGCTTCGCCCCTCCAACGCAGTGGCCCATCGACCTCTCCCCCTTCGCTTCGTGACCGGAGCGCAAACATATTGGTACGAGGCCAGACTTGTCAAGGAACCTGATGTATTCGCAGACGGTTGTTTGCAGTGGTGCGGGGGCGCGGCGCGGGCCAGGCCCAGCGCTTCCGCCTCTCGTACAGACCCCCGCACCGTCCGAGCGGAGCGCGAGTATCGGTTGACGCTACGGTTGTCCTGTGCCACCGATACAATCCGAACATATGTTCGATAGACAGACGCTGGTCAGCACCAGGGAGCGCGCGGCCGTTCTCGCCCTCATGGCGCGGCGGAAGGTCGAGTGGAACCGGCTCGCCGGCTCGATCGAGGAGGCGGGAAGCGCCCTGCGCCTCCTGGAGCAGCTGGAGGAGACGGGGGACCCTCGCCTCTTCGCTGTCGAAAGCGCACAGGTAACGCTGGATCAGCTCGAGGAGCGGGGCATCTCCTACGAGCGAGAGGGAATCGGGCTGATAACCGTCCTCGACGAGGCCTACCCGACGAACCTTCGGATGGTGCACGACCGACCGCCCGCGCTCTTCGTGCGGGGCGAGCTGAGCCCTGCTGATGAGCGCTCCGTAGCGGTCGTCGGAAGCCGTAAGGCATCCCCGGGCGGCCTCGAGACCGCCGGCGAGATCGCCCGGAGCCTCGTCGCGCACGGCTACGTCGTCATAAGCGGTCTGGCCGCCGGCATCGACAGCGCGGCTCACAAGGCCACGCTCGACGCCGGAGGGCGCACCGTAGCGGTGATCGGAACCGGCCTTCGACATAGCTTCCCGAAGCAGAACGCGGAGCTGCAGGAGCATCTGGGACGAGAGAGCGCCGTCCTTTCACAGTTCTGGCCCGGCCAGGAGCCCCGCCGTTGGACGTTTCCCCAGCGGAATGCGGTGATGTCCGGGGTTGCCCGCGCCACTGTCGTGGTCGAGGCCGGCAACAAGAGCGGCGCGCGCATGCAGGCTCGTCTTGCGATCGAGCACGGGAGACCGGTCTTCCTTCTGCGTTCGCTACTGCGCCATCAGTGGGCGCAGACGTACGCCGAGCAGCGTCCGGCCACGTATGTCGTCGACACCGGCGAGGAGATCGTGGGGCATCTCGAGCGGCTCTACTCGGATGAGCTCGCGCTGATCGCGTAGGTCGCGGCCGATGGCTCTGCGGGTCGACGAGGCCAGCGAGGCATATCAGCAGGCGATGCGAAACATCGCCGCACCGGGGTCTGGAATCTGCCGTACCTGCTGGACGTTCATCGACCCAGCCTTCGAGACTTGTTACAAGTGCGGTCATCAACCCAACAGCCTCGATGCGGTTGTGCCGATCACCTACAGCGAGCACCTCGGCCAGATGCATCTGGCGCTCCGCAACTACAAGGACGGCAGCAACGAGGGCATTCGCAGACATGACTCGATTCGGCTTGCAGCGATTCCCTGGCGCTTCCTACGGGGCCACGAGCGATGCGTCGCCCACGCGGCCGGCGCCGATGGCTTCGATCTCGTCACTTTCGTCCCGTCGAGCACGCCCGAGCGAGACAGGCAATCCGCGTTCGCTCGGCTGGCCAGCTGGGTCGAACCGATCAGGTCGCGATTTCAACGCGCGCTCGAACCGACCGGCGAAGTAGAAGGACGTGACTTTGACGTCAGTCGCTTCAAACCAACTGCCGACGTAGTCGGCAAGTCAATTCTGCTACTCGACGACACTTGGGCCACCGGCGGCCATGCCCAGTCGGCCGCATACGCCCTGACCGCCGCCGGAGCCCAGAAGCTGGCGCTCGTCGTCATCGGACGTCACGTTCGTCGCGACTTCGAGCCGGTACAGGACAGCGGGGAGACCTGTGGGGATCTCATCGACGCGCTCCCCTCGGACTTCGACTGGTCTACCTGCGCCGTTCACTCTTCTTGACGAGATACGTCCCTCTCGCCTCGGGTCTAGGGGGACTTCGCCGGAGTCGTGACGATGCCGCTGAGAACGGAGCCGATCACTGCTCCGCCCCTCACCCCCGCGCCTCGACGAAGAGGTCGTGCTGGGCCGCGGTGGGCACGCAGCGGACGCCGTGTTCGTCGAAGACGTCGACGAGGCCGAGGCCGGCCCGCTCGAAGGCCACGGCCAGCTCCTCCACGGTGTAGAGACGGCGCTGGAAGTCGTGGGGCTCACGATCTTCGGGCGGGTCGTGCTCGAACAGGGTGCGCCTCGTGCCGTCGAGGCGGTGGGTCGGTTCGTTCCAGTGCTGCTCGATCAGCTCGATCGTCTCGCCGCACTCAAACCAGGTGCGGGCCGGCAGCTCGGCTTTGACGCGCAGCACGTTGGGCGTCTGCATCAAAAGGCGCCCGCCGGGACGCAGGGCGCGGGCGGCGGCCTCGAAGGCGCGCAGGTTCTCCTCGTCGTCCTCGAAGTGCTCGAAGGCGCCGCCGCCGAGGCTGAGCACGACGTCGAACTCATCCTCGAACTCCATATCGCGCGGGTCCACTTCGTAGAACCAGGGCAGCAGGTCCTGGGACTCCGCTTCACAGCCCGCCGCTTCCAGCAGCTCCTGGCTGACGTCGACGCCGATCACGTCATAGCCCTCCCGGCACAGCTCCAGGGTGCGTTCCCCGGTCGCGCAGGCGAGGTCGAGGATGCGCTCGAAGCCGTCGAGCTCCAGCATCCCCAGCGCCAGCTGCGCGGTCTCCTCGCCGCCCTCGAAGTGCTGCGCCCAGGGCTCGGCGCCGAAGCTGGTGCGGTACCAGTCGACCGAGACCCCGGCGACGGTCTTCACCGCTTCGCCCCTCCAACGCAGTGGCCCATCGACCTCTCCCCCTTCGCTTCGTGACCGGAGCGCAAACATATTGGTACGAGACCAGACTTGTCAAGGAACCTGATGTATTCGCAGACGGTTGTTTGCGCTGGCGGCCGAGCGCAGGCTGGCCCCTGGCGAGTTCGAGGTCCGTGCCGAGGGCGGAGACGAGAGCTCACGCAGCGGACGCCGCGTTCGTCGAAGACGTCGACGAGGCTGAGGCCGCCCTGCGCTACGCCACGCTGCCGCGTGGCACGATCCAGCGGCTGGGTTGGCCGGTGAGCTCGGCGACGCGGTCGAAGTCGGCGTCGTAGTGCAGCGCCGCGAGCCCGGCACGCTCCGCGCAGGCGGCGACCAGCAGGTCGGGGAGCGGCACCGCCCGATGCTGGGAGCGCTCGGCCAGCATCGCCTGGACCTCGAGCGCCCGCCTGACGCATCCCTCATCGACCTCGACGCGCGGCATCCCGCGCAGCGCCTCGGAGAGCGCGCGGTAGGTCGCCCGGCTGGTCGCGCTGTAGAGCAGCTCGAGCTCGACGATGCCGCAGGTGGCGACCTCGCCCGCGAGCAGCAGCGGCTCAAGCGCCTCCCGCACCTCGGGCCGTGTTTCACGTCTGGTCAGCGCGCTCTTGTCGGCGAGGAACGCCGCCACAACTCAGCGCCAGGCGCTCGAGGTGACCTCGGGGTCGTCCAGGTCCAGCGCCCCGGGCCGGAAGAGCAGGTCCAGCAGCGTCTTGCGCTGCCGCACCGCGACGACTTCCGCCAGCGCCGCATCGACCGTGTCGGTCAGCGTCTTCGTGCCGAGCGCCTGCTTGGCCGCCTCGACCTTAACCGGGTCGATCTCGAACGAGGTCTTTCGCCTGGGGCTCGGCATCCCCCAGAAAGATAGCGAAATGCCACAGATCCGATAGCGCGATTGGCGATCGCCTTCTCTCTACACGAGTGGTGCTCAGCGACGGCGCCTCATACTGGAAAGTTCAAGTATTTAGTATGGCTTTTGGCTGGTGGCGCCATGTAGGTTGCACCCGCAAGTCACCGGTCGCTCATGGGAGACAGTTCGACAAGAGTGGGAGGCGCGCTCGCTGCACTTGCGGCGTGCGCGTTTGTCGTGCTTGCGCTGGCCGGCCCTCGGGCGCCGGCGGTCGCGGCAAAGGCGACGAAGAGACCCGGGGTCGAATTCGTCGGCGGGACCGGCCCACGCACCGTCCAACTGCAGGTCTGCCCAGGACCGGACTCCGCGCCACCCCAACCGCGCGACATCTGCAGGATCAAGACCCGATATCCCTACTTCGGCGGAATGCTCACGGTTCAGGTTCGCAGCACCGCGGCGGGGGTGCGCACACCTTCTGTCACCTACCTACCGGGCAACGGCACAAAACCGGTGTCGCTATACGGCAGGTCGAAACGGGCGACGTTGATCGGCGCGGACGGCAAGCCGCCGAAGAAGGGCGAGCTGAAGACGAAGGGCAGGCGACCACTCACCCTTTCGATCGCCTTCGCCGTTCCGGCGGAGGACTCGCCCTCCGCGCTGGCCGGCGCGCTGCGGGTCTCGATCGAAGGCGGCGAACCCGCCGAGCTTCCGGTTCGCGGCGAGGCCCGCACCTACGAGGGGGTCACCGTCACCCCGAAGAGCTTGCCGATCGACTCGGCGAACGGCGGCGCGGAGCTCGCCCTGGAAGGCCCCGAGTTGATCGAATACCTGCGCTCGCATGGCGGGGAAACGCTGCAGACGATCCTCTACGGCGACGACGGCCATACGGCGCGGGCAGAGCTGACGCTGCCCACGCTACGACAGGCGAGGAGGGAGACCGAAGAAGACGAGAAGGCGACGGGCCAGACCAGCAGCGGGTTCCGGACGACGCCGGAAGTCGGGCTCCTCGACCCCGAGCCGGCGGCAGGCAAGTACGCCGGCAAGCTCGTGCTGCCCGGCCTGCCAAGCGAAGCGGGCTCGGTCGACGTGGCGCTGCACGCGCACGACTGCCCCTGGTTGCTGTTCCTCATCGTCCTGCTCGGAATCGTCCTCACCGGCATCGGGAGTCGGCTCGTGACGACGGCGGCGCGGCGCAAGCGACTGAAGAAAGTGCTCGAGCAGACGCACGCCGCCTACCTGCACATCCGCGAGACAGGCGAAAAGACCCGGTCCTGGCGGCTCGAAGACCTGCTGGCCGAAGACACCGGGGGCGGCGGGGCGGAATGGGGCTGGTGGCGGAGGCTGGGTGGTTGGCTCCGCGGCGAGGAAACGGAACGAGTGACGCGCCTTCAGGGCCTCCCCGCCCTGGAAGCGAGCATCGCCACCGCCCGCTCGAGCAAGGACCTCGACGAGGACGCCGAGCGGGTGCTCGACATGGTCGCCCGCATGCAGCGCTGGCTGCGGCTCGAGCCGGTTGCGCGGCGCCTCACCGCGCTCGCCGCGGAGAAGCCCAAGGGCAAGCTGAAGCCATCCGGCGGCGCGAAGCTCAAGTGGAAGGCCACGAACACGGTTCGCGATACCTGGGTGTTGCTCGAGATGGCAAGGCGGGAGCCGAAGGACTCCGAGAAGGCGGATGACCTGGTGGCGCGGCTGCTCTTCCAAATGAATTGGCACACGACAATGATCGCGCTGTGGGACGGGGTGGCGTGCGGAACCACGCCCCCCAAAGTTGTGCAGGCGCTGGACCAGGCCCTGGGAGACACGTCGAAAGCCGAGTCGCGCACGATCGAGGAGCAGGACGACCTGGCGGCGAAGCTCGACCGTGAGTGGCGCATCCACTTCAAGCACAGGAGGCCCCCGGAACCGCCGTCGATCGACGAACACACCGGCGAGTGCGGCATCACTCCGGTCGAGTGGGGCGCCAGCGCCAACCTGTTCACCGGGTGGGCCACGCTGGACGAACCGAGCTACGGACAGCTCAAGAGCAGGGCGGCGACCAGCGCGCGGACGACCTACCTGCCGAAGCCGGCCGACCTGAGGCACGAGATCGGCCTGCTCAGCGGGGCAGACATCGCCTGGACGCTCGCGATCCTCGCCGGCGCCTCGGCCGCCTACACGGCCACCACCTACAGCGACACCTGGGGCGGCTGGGCGGCCTTCGCCTCCGCGTTCCTCGCGGGGGCCCTCGGCAAAGTGACGGTCAACTGGGCCGCGCTGCCGATCTTCCAGTCGATCCGCCTGCGCAAAGCCAAGGCGAGCTGACTGCGACATCCGCGGGCGCACGCCTTCCGACGCAGAACAGCCCCGCAATTCTCTGATCTTCGACGACGTCTTCTTCGACCCGCGAGCGGGACGTCCTCTACATGCACAAGGGCAGGCCGACACCGGCCGCCAAGACCATCCCGACGCCCGAGGGCCACGCCGTGATGCTCGACGGGAGCGGCGCGATCATCGGCATCACGATCGTCAACGCCCGCCGGCCCGAAGCCTGAGCAGCCCGGCCGGCAACCGCGGAGAGGGCACGGAAAGCACCGCACGGCGCCGGCCCCTACACGCTCGGCAGCCGTCCCCCGTTCGGGAAGACCAGCTCCTCGGGCGGCCGCCAGACCGAGCGCACGTCGACCAAGCGGAAGCCGGCGCGGAGCAGGTTGCGGGCGCCGGAGTGGACGCCCTCGCCCGGTTCGCCGACCCGACTCTCGGCGCGCAGCGGGACGCGCACGTCGAAGCCCATCGACTCCGCCCAGTTCGTCGAATACGTCGACGAGGCCGAGGCCGAGCTCTCGAGGACCGCTTTCCACATGAACGGGTGGGAAGGCCCAGTCGCCGCGCGGACCGCAGGAGGCCCGCGCGGCGGTGGACGAACAACGATCGGAGTGGGCGCCTCCCGCAGCCACCCATGGCGGCACCCACGCATTCTTATATCACATATCCATCCGCTTTGTTTGGATGGTTCCTGAGCAATGGCCGTCGCCGCCCGGGGGATCGTCGCCCGCACGGCGGCCCGGCTGATTCCCATCCGGGCATCGCCCGTGCCACAATGGCGGCTTGGCGGACGGGAGGCTCAGAGCGCTCGACCGAGGACGGGCCGGTGCCGCGGCGCTGGCGCTCGCCGCCGACCCGATCAACCGGCAGATCCTGCTCGGGATGTCGGGGCGCACCGTGGACATGGACGGCGGCCTGTACACGCTCAGCAGCGAGGGCCGCGAGGCGCTCTTCGTCGCCTCCGCGGTCGAACAGTGGCTGCACCGGGCGCCCGGCGGGCCGATCGACTTCGAGAGCGCGGAGGCGGAGCGGGCGGTCGCGGCGCTGATCGACGGCTGGTCGGCGGCCCTCGTCCACGCGCTCGCCCGCGGGCCGATGACGCGCGCCGAGCTCGCCGACGCGATCGACGGCCTCGGAGCGCGGCGGCTGCATGACCTGCTGAGCGCGATGCAGGGTGCCGGCCTGGTCGAGGCGGCCGGCGGCGAGGGCGAGGGGACGCCGGGCGGCGACGGCGAGGCGCTGTACTCGATGACCGACTGGCTGCGGCGCGGGATCGCGCCGCTGATCGCCGCCGCGCGGCTGGAGCGCGAACAGGAGCTGGAGGGCGCCGTCCCGCCCGACGCCTCCGACGCCGAGGCGGCCCTGCGCATGGCGCTGGCGCTGATCGAGATGCCGCGGGAGCTCTCCGGGGTCTGCGCCCTGCGGGTCAGGCCGGACGACCCGCAGGCGGGTCCGCCCACCGGCGTCACCGCGCGACTCGATTGCGGCGAGGTCGTCTCCTGCGAGTCGGGCTTCGAGCAGAGGGCCGACGCCTGGGCGCTCGGCAGCCTCGACGACTGGATGCAGATCGCGATCGAGTTCAAATCCACCGCCGTGCGCACCGGCGGCGACGTCTGGCTGACCGACACCCTCGTCAGCGCCATCCACCCCGCCCTCTTCGGCCCGGCCTGACGCCGCTCCTCGCGCCCCGACGCGTGCGGCCCGCGCCGCGCCTGAGCTCGCCCGGGTCGCGACGAGATCAGGGCGCGCCCAACCGTCACGCGGGGCCAGAGCAAGGCCCGCGCGACGGTGGACGGACAACGAACAACGAACAACGAACAACGATCGGACTGGGCGCCGTTCGTTAATTCACCGCGTTAATTCACCGTTGCCAGCGCCCACGTGCTTTGTAGCACATATCGCCCGGCATTGTTGTGGGAGCCTTGACCAAAGCTCGCCGCCGGGGCGATGCTCAGCCGCCGGCCGAGACGCGGGCCAGCGCCGGGCGCCGCCAGACGTGGCACTCGCAGGCCTCGGCGAAGCCGGCCGCGCGCAGGTTGCGCCGCAGCGCGGCGTGGCCCCCCGGCCCGCATTCGCCGAGCTCGGCGAAGACCGTGTGGCAGCCGGCCTCGGCGGCGTCGAGCAGCCGCCGGCGCAGCAGCGCCCGGTTGGCGCCGCACCCGCGCCCCGGCTCGAGCGTCGCGTCCAGCCCCAGCTGGGCGACGCCGCCGTCGATCAGCATCGCGCCGGCGGCCAGCAGCCGGCCCGCGGGCGGCACGGTCGCCGTGTAGCAGCGCCAGCCGGGCTGCACCGGCAGCGAGAAGAACAGCATCTCCGCCATCGCCGGCAGGCCGAGCGCCTCGCGCACGATCGAGCTGAAGCCTTCGCCGTCGACCTCCTCGCCGAGCGCGAAGACCTCGACCTCGGCCTCCTCCTCCCCGGGCGGCTCGACCGGCGCGCCCTCGCGCACCAGCCGGCTCCAGCCCGCGTCGCGCTCGTAGCCGCGCTCGCCGAGCCACTCCTCGGCCTCCGCCGCCCCGGCGCCGCCCTCGACCACCGGCACCCGGTACTCGACTTCGCGCGCCCGCATCCATTCGACCGCGGCGCCGAGGTGGCCGCCGGCGACCGCGCCGGGCTCCTCCGCGCCCTCGATCCGGTTGAGCGCCGGCGCCAGCGGCTGCTCCGTGAAGGCCGTGGCGAGGACCGGGCCGAAGCGCTCCGACTCGATCCCCTGCTCCAGCCTCGCGATCGGCGCCGCCGAGCTCCACATGTCGTGACGGAAGCGCTGCGCCACGCGCTCCAGCATCGCTGTATCCCAGGTCATCGGACCGTCCTTCCCCGTATGTTTCCCCGAGCGACTTCCAGGGGCACGACACTATTGGTACGAGGTCAGATTTGTCAAGGTACTTCAATCAATTGTCCGCATTGGGACCTATCCGGGGTCGGGATCGCCGGCCCCGCCGGCCCCGGGCCCGTACGGCAGCTCCCCCGTGTCGTGCAGCTCGTGGCGCAGCGAGTTGATCGTCGCGCCGACCAGCAGGGCGAGGGCCAGCAGGTAGAACCAGAGCAGGGCGATCAGCACGAAGCCGAGCGTCGAGCCGAGGCGCGAGAGGCTGGAGACGTTGGCGAGGTAGAAGGGGAAGGCCCAGTTGGCGACGCTGACGCCGACGGTGACGAAGGCGGCGCCGGGCCAGACGTCGCGCCAGGGCATGTGCCCTTTCGGCACCGCCCAGTAGATGACGCAGCAGATCGCGAAGACGATCAGCACGGCGAGCGCCAGCAGCAGCCCGGTGTCGATCGCCTTGATGTCGGAGAGCCCGAGCGGCAGCCGGTCGGTGCTGGAGACGAGCGTCGCCTCGATCGTCGGCAGCACGATGCTCGCGGCGATGAAGGCGACGACGACGGCCAGCATCGTGAAGGAGAAGCGCTTCTGCTCCAGCCAGCCGCGCGTCGGCACGTGGTAGATGCGCCCGAAGGCGGTGTCCATCGCCCCCCAGAAGGAGGCGCCGATCCACAGCGAGCCGAGGAAGGCGGCGATCCCGATCGTCGTCGAGTTGTCCTCGATCCGCGCCAGCACGTCGCTCAGCGTCTGCTGCTCGGCGTTGGGGAAGAGCCGCTGCAGGTCCTCCAGCACGCCCGTTTCGACCCCGCCGATCTTCAGCACCTGGCCGAAGACGAAGAGCACCAGCAGGGCGAAGGGGAAGACCGCGAGCATCAGGTTGTATGCGACCATCGCCGAGAGCCCGGTGACGTTCTCGCGGTAGGCGCGCTGCCAGAAGGCGCGCAGCCAGGGTCGGAATTTGGGCGTGATTTCCGGCACAGAAGGGGTCGCGAGGGGCTTGACTTCAGAAAGTGAAGCGCCTATTATGCGAACAGACGTTTGAGGCCTGATGCGGACGCGCCGGGCCACCATCTCTTACTTCGCGGGCCACCTTTACGGTCCGCTTTTTTGACGCAGAAAGACGGGTGCAGAATAGATGCTGGTTGCTGAGCTGCAGGAGCTCGAGGAGGTAAAAGGGCTGATCCACCGGGGTCAGCAGCTGGGCGTGCTGACCTTCGGCGACATCGCCTCGGCGGTGTCGGAGGTCGATCTCGACGAGTCCGACGTCGAGGACCTCTACGGCCACATAGAGAAGCAGGGGATCGAGCTGGTCGAGGACATGGACCCGGCGCAGAAAGCCGCCGCGGACGCCCTGCCCCCCGAGACGACCCGCAAAGGCCGCCGCCGCTCCAAACAGGCGATCGACCTGAAACCGGACATGACGACGGACAGCCTGCAGCTGTTCCTCAAGGACATCGGCAAGGTCCGCCTGCTGACCGCGCAGGAGGAGGTCGAACTCGCCAAACGGATCGAGCG